>Ga0209491_10003066_pt1 | contig 28356 bp, 26 predicted proteins | sample BON02_FD_187213 | JGI IMG/M metagenome (GOLD analysis project Ga0209491, IMG submission 187213) | Freshwater microbial communities from Lake Bonney liftoff mats and glacier meltwater in Antarctica - BON-02 (SPAdes) (version 2) | ecosystem: Environmental > Aquatic > Freshwater > Ice > Glacier...
TGATATGCTGTTGCCAGCCGTGCGCTCGTTCGGTTGGGGTCATGCTGATTCCTCATGGAATGGGTGAGGAAGTCAGTGTGTGCGATCGGCGAACGGGAGTGTAGGTGCTGATTTATTGGCGCTTACGGTTCTGCTGTCATCAGGTCTTCAATGAATTTTAATGAGGCGTGATAATCCGCGTCAGTTTTAATTGGTTTGATTTCCATAAATTTACTCCAGCTGCTAAATAGCTCGCGCATCAATTTTGACATATTGTGCGTGGGTGCCGAAGAAGCGGATGTATATAAATCAGTCGTCTTTCAGGATGCTAGCGCTTCCAGAGTCCTCAGCACCTAAGCGCCTAATTACTAAGCCTACCTCAATTTTTAGCTACATTGACTTGGTTGAGCTGTGTGGAGGTGTAGCTAAGGGTGTTGCTAAAACGAGTAATGAGTTCGTTTTCTTCATCTGCGAATTAACTGTAGTTTCATTCATAGATTAGTGGGGCAAAGGGGGGATTAGTACCCAGGCCTTGGCGGAGCGAGCAAAACTTCCTTATTGTTCTTACTAGTTCAATGCCTCGTCGGGGCGTCTTTCGACGCCTGATTTGCGCCGGATAATGCTTGCGCATTTCCGGCATTCACGCCACGCCTGGGGCGCGGCGCTCACCCCGACTATGCAAGTTCGAAATCTCCGATTTCGACCAAATAAAAAGCCCTACCACCGCGAGGTGGTAGGGCTTTTTGTTTGGTGGAGGCGGGGGGATTTGAACCCCCGTCCGCCAGTCCGCTGCCTTTGGATCTACATGTTTAGCGTCGTCTACTAAGTTAACCTTTGCCGGCCCGACGGGCAGGGTGGTTCAGGCGAGCCCAGTACTTTTAGCTGCTTCACGCTGGGCGCGTTAGGCTGGCGATCCTGTTCTATATGACAATCGCAAAACACCGGTTTACAGGCATCCCGGGGCGATCGCTAGCAGCACTAAGCTGCTAGAGCGTAGCTATCGTCGTTGGCAACTAAAAAGTTGCATAGATTGATTTACGAGAGCCTATACTCTCTCGACATGCACCTTAGGGTTTGATACCGGCGTCGAATCCAAAGCGCCCCCTTAGTGTTTGTGGAGTTTACCACACTATGTAATGTGGGGGCTTATATTGAATTTTCAAATTGGCTTTGATGGTAGGAGGCTGCCGTGCAGGCGACCTTGTGGTTCGGTGTCAATCTTTCCCATTCGCCTGCAGGCAGGCTCCTACCAAACAGTGGATTCTCTCAGTATCTCGTTAGGGTTTTGACACCTTCGTGCGAAGGGGCTATAACGATGGCCCACTTTTAATCGCAGCGGTTCTTCTTCGTTATGCCTAGCTCGACTTCTCAGCAAGATTTGTTCTCTTCTCCTCCTTCTTCGAAGCCTAGGCGGCTGGGTATTGGGGTGGATTTCGGCACCAGCAATAGCGCGGTGGCGGTGTTCGATGGGGAGCGTATTCGGCTGGTGCAGTTGGAGAGCAACAACGTGACGATGCCTTCGGCTTCTTACATCGATCGGCAGTTTCAGGTGTGTACTGGGCAGGAGGCGATCGATTCCTATATTCGCAACAACATGGGCCGCAAGGTAGAGCTGGGTGTGGAGGTGCTAGGCGAGGGGCGCACTAGCACTGGGCAGTCTGGTGGGGATGGTTTGCCAGAGGCGGCAAGCACGGACCTTATCTATGGGCAGGCGTTTGTAGACTCGGGTGAGAAGGGGCGTTTGTTTCGGGGCGTTAAGCGGATGCTGGGGCGGGGGGATGTGCCGCGGTTGATGGTGTTCGAGAAGGCGTTTCGTCTTGTGGCTTTGATCACGCCGATACTGGTGCGTATTCAGCAGGGGGTGCAGGCGCTGGTGAGTACTCAATCACCGGGGGCGGTAGCGGATCATGCGTGTGTTGGGCATCCGGTGAATTTCGAGGGAAAGGACGCGCACCATAATGAGGTGGCGTTAGAGCGTCTGTCGGAGGCGTGTCAGCACGCCGGCTTTGTGCAGCGGCAGTTCTATCCGGAGCCTTTGGCGGCGGCGCTTAGCTATATGCATTTGAGCCCGCGCTCTACTTCTAAGCATCTTCTGGCGGTGGATTTCGGTGGGGGCACGCTGGATTTGTGTGTGCTGCGCCGGGATGGGCTTAGCTTCGATGTGATTGCGATCCATGGGGTTGGCTTGGGGGGCGATCATGTGGATCAGGCGTTGTTCCGGGCTTTGTTGTTTCCCCTGCTGGGTAAGGGGGAGGTGTGGCGCCGTAAGGGTGAGGATCGGCAGATCGAGACGCTGTTCCCGTTCGAGCTATACGAGGATTTGATCTTGAATTGGGCGGTAAGCTACCTGCTCAATCAGAACCAGTATACGACGCCTGTGCAGCAGTGCCTGGCCCAAGGCGGGGAGGCGTTGCCTAAGTTCCAGCGGCTGTATGAGTTGATCAAGCAGAATCAGAGCTATTTGGTGTTTCAGTGCATTAAGGACATGAAGGCGCAGCTGTCAGAGCAGACGGAGGCGGTGCTGAACATTCCGGAGATCGATGTGGAGATCACGGTCACTCGGGCACAGCTCGAGGAGATCATCGGGGCGCAGTTGGCGCAGTTCGAGAAGGCGGTGGAGGATACGCTGACCCAGGCGGGGCTGCCTGCTGGGTCTATCGATGTGGTGGTAAGCACCGGGGGCTCGTCGTTGATACCGGCGGTGCGCCGTAGCCTTGATCGGGTGTTTCCGGGCAAGGTGGTGGAGCATGACCCGTTCACCAGTGTGGCCGCGGGCCTTGCGATCGCGGAGTATCAGAATAAGGGTGTTAGGGAGCCTTAAGGAGACTTAGCGGTTGGCGTGGCGCACTACGCGCTGCTTCTCGATTGCCCACTCGCGGTCTTTCTCCACATTACGCTTGTCGTGTTCTTGCTTGCCTTTGGCAAGAGAGACTTGGCACTTTATGGTGTGGCCTTTCCAGTAGATGCGGGTGGCAACACAGGTGTGGCCTTTCTGCTGGGTGCTGGCGAATATGCGGGCCAGCTCTTTTCTGTGCAGCAATAGCTTCTTGGTGCGGTCGGGCTCGCATATCACGTGGGTGCTAGCAGTATTGAGGGGCACGACATTGCAGCCTAGCAGGTAGGCTTCGCCGTTCATGATGATGACGTAGCTGTCCGTCAGCTGCACTTTCTTCTCGCGCATGCTTTTGACTTCCCAGCCCAATAACACCATGCCTGCCTCGAAGTTCTCTTCCATGTAGTAATCATGGATAGCCTTTTTGTTGCGGGCGACCGTGTTGTCTGTAGTTTTCGCTTTACCGTGTTTAGCCATAGCGGGGCATTATAACCGCAATCCCTCGCCTGCATAGGGCGTAAGCGCAATCACCTTGATAAGTGCGCATCGAGCGTGGCCTGTTCCGCAAAGTTCTGGCGAGCGTTCGCGGGCGCTGTTAGAATCCGCGAGATGCTTTCTCATAGCAATTCTAAGCGATTGACATAAAAGGGTTTTCCATGGCGATTGAGCGTGGTCATTTTAGCTCCAAACTCGGCTTTATTCTGGCAGCAGCGGGCTCCGCGGTGGGCCTTGGTAATCTCGTCGCGTTTCCGGTGATGGCGTCTAAAAATGGCGGTGCGGTGTTCCTGCTGGCCTATGTCCTGTTCGTGGTGTTGATCTGTCTGCCGGTCATGATGGCGGAGATCGCGATGGGGCGGGCCTCGCAGCGCAATCCGGCGGGGGCATTCACCTTGTTGTCCGGTGGCAGCAGGCGCTGGCGCTGGGCGGGCAAGCTGGCCATTATCACGCCGTTCATGATTGCGGTGTTCTACACCATAGTCACGGTGTGGTTAATCATTTACTTCTTGCAGGCTGCCACTGGCGATCTGGAGTATCTGGCGCAGCCAAACACCTTTCCCGAGATCATCGGCTCGCCCTCAATATTTACCTATTTCATCGGCCTGCAGGTGTTGGTGTTCGCGGTGCTGATCAGTGGCGTGAAGAAGGGCATCGAGCGGCAGGCGAAGGTGCTGATGCCGACGCTAGCGGTAATGCTGCTGGGCCTAATTATATTTGTGATGACGCTGGATGGTGCTAGTGCGGGCGTGCGTTATTACCTAGTACCGGATTTTAGCCAGTTCGATAGCACGGTGGTCAACGCGGCGCTCAATCAGGCGTTTTTCTCGCTGTCTTTGGGCATGGGCATCATGATTACCTATGGCTCCTATTTCAGCGAGACAGACAGCATTCCTGGCTCCACGCGCTTTGTGGCCCTTGCGGATACTTTGGTGGCCTTCTTCGCGGGTTTGTTGATTCTGCCGGCCATCTTCGCCTTTAACCCGTCTACGAATCCAGATGATCTGTCCAGCAGCAGTGTCGGGCTCATCTTTACTTATTTGCCGCAAATATTCCTATCGATGCAGGGCGCGGTGGGCTATGCGGGCGCAAGCATCGTGGCGAGTGTGTTCTTCGCGTTGGTGTTCTTCGCGGCGGTGACCTCCTTAGTGTCGATTCTCGAGATTCCTATCTCCTATATGATCGACGAGTGGGAGATTCCGCGTACCAAGGCGGTGTTGATTCAGGCGGCATTGGTCAGTTTCTTTGCGTTGTTCGCGGCAATGTCCTTCGGCATGTCTGACTTCCTGACAGACTTTATTCCCTATGGCGGTGGGACTAAGTCATTCTTCGACCTAATCGCGGACACCTTCAGTGAGGTGATTCTGCCCTTCGTAGGCTTCCTGGCCTGTATTCTGTGTGCCTATCGCTGGCGCGATAACGGGCTGTCCAAGGAGCTCAATCGCGGCGACGAACACTACGCAGGCTCAATGATGGAGCGCTATGTGAACTTCTCACTGCGCACCTTCATCCCTATCGTGCTGCTGTTCGTGTTCCTGAACTCGCTGTCGCAGAAGTATTTCGCGTTCGACCTTCTGAGCGTGTTATGACCCGGATCGACCGCAGCGCGCTGGTGATGCACTCTGCGCAGCAGATGTATGATCTAGTCAACGATATCGAACACTATCCGCAATTTATGCAGGGCTGTCAGAAGGCACGGATTATCAGCAGAACGGAAGAGGAAGTGGTGGGGGAGCTTACGCTTGGGGCGGCCGGTCTTAAGCATACGTTCACGACCCGCAATACACTGGTGCCAGGTATTGAGATGCAGATGCATCTAGTTGAGGGGCCTTTCAAACAATTTGGGGCGTCATGGCACTTTAAAGAACTGAGCCAGGATGCCTGCAAGGTGTCCCTGCAGATGGAATTCGATTTCGCGGGTGGCCTGATGGGCTTCGCGCTGGAAAAGCTCTTCAATCATTCGGCGAATAACTTGGTAGAGTCTTTAGTAAACCGCGCCAACGAGGTGTATGGTCACCCGGAGTCAACATGATTCCAAACAGCAATCCCGACAATGGGCTGCTCGAAGTTGAAGTAGTCTATGCCTCGCCCGACCGGCAGCGCTTGATTAGCCTAAGAGTGCCGCTTGGCGCAACGGCGCTAGACGCAGTGCAACGCTCCGGCATCTTGCAGGAGTTCCCTGAGATCGACATGAACAAGGCAAGCTTTGGCATATTCTCGAGACTGCTCGATGGCCGCAGCAATCCCACGGCCGCGGAATATCTAATGCAGCCGCGTGACCGCGTGGAGATCTATAGGCCCTTGCTAATCGACCCGATGGAGGCGCGTTTGCGCCGCGCGGCCAAATTGAAGAGCGCTAATAAAGTTAAGAAGGCCTAGAAAAGTATTTGTAAGGAGAAAGATATGGAAGATAAAGACATCCCGGGTAGTGACAAGCGCAAGAGCCTGCTCGCCCGTTTTGAAGACGGCCTGCGTGAATACTATATCGCGCCCTATCGCCGCGAGTTCGCCCGTGCCCAGCGCGATGAGGACGATCTATTCATGATGCTGGTCTTCTCAGAGAGCCTGGGCATCCCCAACCCTGCCACCTATTACACGTTGGAGCTGCTGCCGGTAGTCTACGACCGCTTTCATGACTGGCACCGCCGCATGGGCATGGAACGCTCGCCCCTGGATCATATGTCATGCTGCTAGAACTCGTGCGCTCCAAAAGTATTATGTTCTTCGGCGGCAAGGGTGGGGTGGGTAAGACCACGGTGTCCGCAGCCACGGCTCTGGCGATGGCCAAGGAAGGGCGGCGCGTGTTGTTGGTCTCTACTGACCCGGCCCACAACCTCGGCCATCTATTCAATCGCGAGATCGGGCCGAAGCCTGTAAAGCTGGCCACGAATCTCGACGGCATGGAGTTAGATCCGGAGCAAACCGTTAACGAGCATCTGGCGGAGGTGTCCGACTCCCTGCGCAAGCTCATGGCGCCGCAACTCGCGGGCGAGGTCGACAAGCATATCGAGCTGTCTAGAGACGCCCCGGGCATGCAGGAGGCGGCCATCATGGAGCGCATAGCCGAAGTAGTGGAGCAGGCGGCCAAAGAGTATGACCTTTTAGTGTTCGACACGGCGCCTTCAGGGCACACGGCGCGTCTGATTGCGCTACCCGAGATGATGTCGGCTTGGACCGATGGGCTGATCCAGCGCCGCGATAAGGCGGAACGTTTCAGTGCGGTGCTACGTAATCTTGGCAACGACAAGTCCGTTGGCAATGCCATCTTCGGCGGTGATGGTGAGAATTCTATGGACAGTCGCGAGAATAAGATTCGCATCCTGCTCAATAGACGCCGCCGCCGCTTCGGAGACTTGCGCGCGGCCCTAAGCGATGCCGGCCGCACCTCCTTCGTCATCGTGCTTGCTGCGGAACGCCTGCCTGTTTTGGAGACTATTCAGTTGAATGCTCAGCTTAAGCGCAGCGGCGTGAAGGTGGGGGCCTTGGTTGTGAACAAGCGGCTGCCCGATGGCTTGGGTGACTTCCTCACGGAGCGGCGCACGCAGGAGGAGATTCACTTGGCGACCCTCGCAGAGGCATTGCCGCATCTGCCCCGCAAAGACCTGACTCTGGTTGCGCACGACGTGGTGGGATTGGCGGCGCTAGAGCGTTTTGCGCTGACTCTTGTTTAGTTGCATTGATGTAGTCGCACAAATTTATTTACGGGCTGGGAACTTTTCCAATGCAACACGGTCAATCTATAGTACCTGCGAGTCAACCTCCGCAACATTCCTCTGTGTGCTAGGCATAGAGCAATGTTCCGGAGGTTCTGTTGTTGGGCAAATAGTCGATATTTTGGTGCAAGTTTTGCGCTTTGAAGAGCAAGCACGGACACAATGACGCAAGCTAAACAGACAAGAGGATTCTTTACGCGAGGTGCTAGCAAGTATCTCGTATTGGCGTTCGCCCTGTTTTTCTTGGCCGTACAGAGCAGCACACTAGTTCACTCTCACGGCGGCGATCTCAATAAACACGTCGACTGTACACTCTGTCTGAAGATCGGCTCCGGCCACGATGCACTGCCCAGCAGTGTCGTTAACCTCGTTATTCCCACCCAAAGCCGTCGTTTCGAGTCGGTGCATGAAACTGCCATCGTCGTAGCGCAGGTCCCCGCTAGATCACGCTCGCCCCCTTCTATCGCTTGAATCTTATACGCCGCGCTCTGCGGTGTGAATTCGGCTTGTACCTGACTGCCCCTAAACCTTAGGGCGCGCAGGCCATGTTGTATGCCAATCAAGATTTGCGAATAGAGGTTTTTTGCTATGAATTCATTTAAAACACGCGTGCTATGTGCCGCGGTCGCTGCCGCCTGTGCGCCGTTTAGCTATGGCCAGGATGCCCACCACAATGTGGTGGTCGAGGAAATTATCGTCACGTCAAGCCTGCAGCAGACGCGCGCCGAGACGGCGTTGCCTGTGAATGTACTCAGCGGCGAGGCACTGCGCGAGCAAGCCGCTAGCACCCTGGGCGAGACACTGAAGGAATTAGTGGGGGTGAACAGTGCCTCCTTCGGCACGGGGGTGGGCCTGCCGATCATCCGCGGGCAAACGGGTAATCGGGTGCAGGTGTTGCAGGGCGGGGTGAGCAATATGGATGCATCCGCCATTAGCCCGGACCACGCCAATAGTGTCGAGGCAATCCTTGCCGAGCGTATCGAGGTGATCCGTGGCCCAGCGACGCTGCTGTATGGCAATGGCGCGATCGGCGGGGTGGTGAATGTGATCGATAACCGCATTCCGACCTCGGTGCCAGAGGCCTTCACCGGTCTCATGGAGACCCGCAACGACAGTGCCTCGGACCAACAGACCACGGTGTTGAAGCTGGAGGCTGGGGCTGGCGCCTTCGCCTTCCATCTGGATGGCACCTATCGAGAGAGCAATAACACCACCATCCCAGGTTTTGCCATCAATCCGCGCCTGGTCGATATCGGTGACGAGGAAGCCCTAGAGCAGCTACTGGGCAGCAAGGGAAGAATCGATAATTCACAGACCCGCGCGCATGCCAATACGGGTGGCGTCTCCTGGAACTTCGATGGCGGCTATCTCGGCGCCTCAGTCGGTCACTCGCGCAGTAACTATGGGTTGCCCTCGGCGGCTCATGCTCAACACGAGGGCGAGGACCACCAAGACGAAGCCCATGACGAGGATGAGCAGGCTCACGAAGAGGAAGGCGGGATACGCATCGCGATGCAGCAAGATCGCTACGACTTCGAGGGGTTGCGTGAACTCGGTGGTCTCTTCACCCAAGTTCAGGGCAAGATCAGCGTGGTGGACTATAAGCACGCGGAAATAGAGGGCGATGGGAAGATCGGAACGATCTATTCTAACCAGGGAACCGAGGGTCGTTTCACGCTAACCCATAGCCCCATCGGCAGCCTCGAGGGCGTCACGGGATTGCAGGTTGGACGTAAGACCTTCAGCGCCATCGGCGAGGAGGCCTATATCCCCGCAACGGATATTGAGTCTCTTGGCGTGTTCACGGTGCAGAGTCTGGATGTCGGCGACTTCACCTACGAGTTCGGTGCGCGCGCGGAGCGGCAGCGAATGGATCAAGCGGGCTCGGCCTGCGATGACAGCACCAATAGCCTCAGTGGTAGTGCCTCGGCGCTGTGGCGTGTGCGCGAGGACACCAACTTGATGTTAGCGCTAGCTCACTCGCAGCGCGCAGCCAGCGTGGAGGAGCGCTTCTCCAATATCGACAACGCTAGCTGTTTGGAGTCGTCCGACCCTGAGACGTTTATCGCCCATGCGGCGACGCAGCGGCTAGAGATCGGCGACCCAAACGCAGAGAAAGAGCAGTCCACGAATATTGAGATCGGCCTGCGCCGCCACATGGGCGCGGTGACCGGCGACCTGAACGTGTTCTACAACAATATTCAGGACTATCTGTATATGCGCGATACCGGCGTGTTTGTAGATGGCATGGAGATCGCGCGCATGACCCAAGACGATGCGGTGTTCACGGGCGTAGAGGCAGAGCTCTTGCTGCCGGTGAGTTCTGGGAATCGGCATCTCACCGAGTTATCGGTGTTTGGGGATTATGTGCGGGCAAGGTTAGACGCGAATGGCAATGTGCCCCGCATTCCGGCGCTGCGCTTTGGCGCGGAGCTGGCGCACACGCATTCGGACTGGCAGTACAAGCTGCGCCTCACCCGCGTGGCGAAGCAATCCGATGTCGCCCTTAACGAGCGCTCAACGAATGGCTACACGCTGGTGAATGCGTCGGTGGACTACCATGCGAACTTGTTGGGGAACGAGCTCACGCTCTTCGGCAAGGCGAATAATCTGCTGGATGAAGAGGTGAGAAATCATGCGTCGGTGCTCAAGGACGTGGCGCCGGAGGCGGGGCGCAACCTTGTGTTGGGGCTGCGCTTCGAGTTCTAGGCAGGAGCGGGCTTGCCCGCGAAGGGAATCGATTGAAACAGATCTGCAGAAGATTTTGACCCATCGCGGGCAAAGCTCCATAAATAGGGCAAGCGGCCCTACAGTCAGTACATTGATGCGGAGTTAGGAGTTTGACGCCGCCGGGGCGCTTGAAGCGGACTCGGCGGTGCTCTCATCCGTGGGCTTGAAGTCACCGGTGAAGTGGGTCAGCAGATCGTTCTCAAAGAACATCGTGACGCCTTCCTGACCGCGAATGCCGCCGCCGGGCTGGTAGCTATAGATATAATCCCAGCGGTCTTGACGGAAGGGGTCGCGTACTAAGGGAGTGCCCATCACGAAGATGACTTGGCGCTTGGTCATGCCTGGGCGCAACTGGTCAATCATCTCTTGCGTAATGATATTGCCTTGCTGAATGTCGACCTTATACACGCCGGGGAACTGCAGGCGTGGGATGGAACAGGCGCTGATGGCGATTGCGCTGGTCAGTAGTAGTAGGCATTTCAGAGTGTTGCGGAGCAGGCGGGCCTTGCTGCTGTTCATTTGCTGCGGAAACATAATTGATCTCAATATTTAGCTGGCAGAGCCTGAAACAACAGGCCAACTTTCATCTGCATTGGTTACGGGGCATAATACCTCACTTGCTCCGCGGGTCAATGCACTAGCGTGCACGATCTCGTTACCCCCGCGGATTCCGTAGCCCGCATTTAACCTCAATGCCAGTAAAAAAGAGAGAGCCATGTCTTCTGAAAACCAAGAATTACGCAACGCTGGCCTTAAAGTCACTCTGCCACGGGTCAAGATTCTGCAGTTATTGGAGAACTCCGAAACACGCCACTTGAGCGCAGAGGATGTGTATAAGGCCCTAATCGAGGCCGATGAAGACGTTGGCCTTGCCACTGTCTACCGTGTGTTGACGCAATTCGAGTCGGCCGGGCTGGTGATGCGTCACCATTTCGAGGGCGGTCATTCGGTGTTCGAGCTCAGCACCATGGAACACCACGATCATCTAGTGTGCAGTAAATGCGGCATAGTCGAGGAGTTCTACGACGAAGTGATAGAGACGCAGCAAGAGAAAATCGCGAAGAAATTCGGCTTCGAGATCACCGATCACAGTCTCTATCTCTACGGCATTTGCGGCGCCTGCCAGAAAGCCTAATCAGGCGTTGAGCATCTCTTGCGCATGCGCAAGAGACTCTGGCGTAAAGCCCTGAGTAGTCGATTCGCCCCCCAGCATCCGCGCAATCTCCTCTATCTTTTCCTTGCCTTCTAAGGCGCGGATGCGCGTGCCGCTGTTGGCCGCGTTGGTCGTAGGCTTACTCACAAATAGATGGGTATGGCCCTGACTAGCAACCTGCGCCTGGTGGGTAACACACAGCACCTGGCCGCGCTCCCCAAGCTGTTTCAGCAACACCCCGACTGAGCGTGCGACACCGCCGCCGATCCCCACGTCTACCTCATCGAATACGAGTGTCGGTGTGCTTGAGGTCTGTGCGGTGATCACCTGAATAGCGAGGCTGATGCGCGAGAGTTCGCCGCCAGAGGCGATCTTGATGAGAGGGCGGGGCGGCTGGCCGGGATTGGTACTGACTAGAAATTCTACGTTCTCTTGCCCTGTGGCGCTCGGCTGGTCCTTGTTGAGAGGGCTCAGCTCCACGGTGAGGCGCGCCTGGCTCATGCCCAACTCGGCGATCTGTTCGTTGATCTGCTCGCCCAGAGTCTTGGCGCCTTTGGCGCGGCGTTGGCTCAATAGCTCCGCCTGTTTGCGGTAATCGGCGCGCAGAGTGGCGTCTTGCGCGCCGCGCTTGTCCAGTGCCTCGCTGCTGCTCTCCATCGCCTGAAGCTCCGCCTGCATGCTTGCCTGCAACGCTAGTAGGTCCTCGGGCTTGGTCTTGTGCTTGCGCGCAAGCTGATGAATGTCGCTAAGGCGCTGGTTAATCTCTTCTAGTCGCTGCGGGTTGGCATCGAAGTCATCGATGCTGCGGCGTAACTCCCGCGTGGCTTCTTCCACCTGAATCGCCGCGGTGCTGAGCATCTCGCCCACCGCATCCAAGGTAGGCGATTTGACCTGCAACTCATGCAGTAGGGCCAAGGCCTGGCTGAGCCCTTCTTGCAGGGTCATTTCTTCGTTTTCACTGCACAAGGCCAGTAATTGCTGCGCTGTGGCTAAGCTGGTGTCGGCGCTATTGAGTTGACGATACTCCTCGTCTAGTGACGTTAACTCGCCCTCCTGCAATGCCAATTCTTCTAACTCATTTAGCTGATAGCGCAGCAGTTGCTGCTGGGCGCTGGCGGCCTCGGATTGCTCGCGCAGCTGTGTCATGGCGTCGAAATTCTTGCGCCACTCGCGGCTGGTATGACGCACCTGCTCCACGAGCTTAGGGTCGCCGATGTAGGCATCGAGCAGGCGCAGGTGAGTGCCGCGGTTGAGAAGGGACTGGTGTTCGTGCTGACTATGGATATCGATCAGCATCTCGCCCACGGTCTTGAGTATCTGCAGGGTCACGGGGAAGCCGTTGACCCAGGCCTTGGAGCGCCCATCGTCGGAGACCACGCGGCGCAGCAGGCACAGCTCGGGCTCATCTTCGCTAACTAGCTCATTCTCTTGCAGCCAGTCTTTGGCTAGGGCTTGGTCGCGAGTATCGAAATGGGCGCTAATATCGGTGCGTGTCGCATTACTGCTGATCACGCCCTTGTCTGCGCGATCTCCCATGCACAAGCCTAGCGCGCCGAGAATAATGGACTTACCCGCGCCGGTCTCGCCCGTAATGACGGACATGCCGGGCGTAAAGTCTATCTCCAGAAAGTCGACGATGGCGTAGTGGCGAATTGAGAGCTGGGTCAGCATGTTGGGGCGGTGATTCCGTTGTAATCTATAGGGATAAACGCAGCGCCGAGACTGGCCGACTGCGCTGCTGAATATAGCGCATCCTTAGGCATTTTGTCAGTGCCCCCACGCTCTGCGCACTCTCTTGCCACTATCTCCTCAATCTCTGAGCCAATTTTAGTGCTTTTGAGCCTTGTTTCCTTGAACTGCACGGCTTTGCCCCAATATCCGCCTACAGGCTGGATTGTGACAAGCCCTTAGAACAGGCGCTTAGGACAATCCCTTTGTAAGTAGCGAAGCCTGCGTGCATACGCAGATAGTCATAGAACAGGTGGAAAAATGAGTGAGAGCAGTGAAGATAAGAAACTAGACCCCGAAGCGGAGCAAGGCATGGAAGAGAATATGGATCAGGAACAGGACTCTGCCGAAGAGGTAGGCGAGATGGATGAACAATCCCAGCTGCTCGAGACGATGCAGAGGCTGGTCAAGGCTGAGGCTGTGATTGCCCATCAAAAAGACGAAGTGCTGCGCGTGCAAGCGGAGATGCAGAATCTGCGCCGCCGCACCGAGCAAGACATCGAGAAGGCCCATAAGTTTGGTCAGGAACGCCTGAGCATGGAGTTGCTGGCGGTGATGGACAACCTAGAGCGCGCGCTGCAGGTCGATATGGACCGGGAGGACGAGTCGGTGAAGGCGCTATTGCAAGGCGTTGAGCTGACCCTGAAGAGCTTCGTGGACTGCTTCCGCAAGTTCAGCATTGTGCAGATCGACCCGCTCGGCGAGCCCTTCGATCCGCAGCTTCATCAGGCGATGACGATGCAGGAGAACCCTAATGTGGAGCCGGATACCGTCACGGCAGTGATGCAGAAAGGCTACACCTTGCATGGCCGGGTGATACGACCCGCCATGGTCGTGGTAAGCAAAGCGCCCGAGGGCGGCGTAGACGAAAAAGTCTAGGTGAACGCAAGCTTAGACTTGAAATAATCGGCTTTGGGCCAATATAGGTGGCCATAAGTAATTAAAACTTCGTGCCGCGATGCGCGAAGGCCAAACCAAGCACAGTCAATCGAAATTAGAGAAACAGCTCTTCCAAGTGCGAATCGCGCGTTGGACTAGCAAGGTGGAGAAACGAGAATGGGTAGAATCATCGGGATAGACTTAGGGACCACAAACTCATGTGTAGCAATCATGGACGGTGGCAAGGCTAAAGTAATTGAGAACGCAGAGGGCGATCGCACCACGCCATCGATTATCGCATTCTCCAAAGACGGCGAAACGCTAGTAGGCCAGCCAGCCAAGCGGCAGTCGGTGACTAACCCCAAGAACACCTTGTTCGCGATCAAACGTCTCATTGGCCGCCAGTTCGCTGACGACGTCGTTCAGAAAGACATCAAGATGGTGCCTTATGAGATCGTTAAGGCCGACAACGGCGATGCGTGGGTGAGTGTTAATGGCGAGAAGATGTCGCCGCCACAGATCTCCGCACAAGTGCTGAAGAAGATGAAGAAGACTGCAGAGGACTATCTGGGTGAGCCAGTGACCGAAGCAGTAGTAACAGTGCCTGCCTATTTCAACGATGCACAGCGCCAAGCCACTAAAGATGCCGGCAAGATTGCAGGTCTAGAAGTAAGGCGCATTATCAACGAGCCGACTGCTGCTGCCCTTGCCTATGGCATGGACAAGAAAGGTGGCGATTCGACCATTGCCGTGTTCGACCTCGGCGGTGGTACTTTCGACATCTCTGTTATCGAGATCGCAGAGACCGATGGCGAGCACACCTTCGAAGTGCTCTCAACCAACGGGGATACGTTCCTTGGTGGTGAAGACTTCGACCTTAAGCTGATCGAGTATTTAGCAGCCGAGTTCAAGAAAGAAACAGGCATGGACCTGCACAACGATCCTTTGGCACTGCAGCGTCTAAAAGAAGCGGCAGAGAAAGCGAAGATCGAGCTGTCCTCTGCTCAGCAAACCGAGATCAACTTGCCCTATATCACGGCAGATGCGAGTGGCCCGAAGCACTTGGTGCAGAAGCTGACCCGCGCGAAGTTTGAATCATTGGTTGAGAGCCTAGTAGACCGCACCATGGGCCCATTGAAGATGGCATTGCAAGATGCTGGCCTCGATGTCTCTAAGATCGACGATGTGATTTTGGTGGGCGGCCAAACCCGCATGCCAATGGTACAAAAGAAAGTGGCCGAGTTCTTCGGCAAAGAAGCGCGTCGCGATGTGAACCCCGACGAGGCAGTAGCAATGGGTGCCGCGATTCAGGCAGCTGTGCTCTCCGGTGAAGTGACAGACGTATTGCTGTTGGACGTAACGCCTCTGTCTTTGGGCATCGAAACCATGGGCGGCGTTGCTAGTGTCCTGATCGAGAAGAACACGACTATCCCGACTAAGAAGACCCAGGTGTTCTCAACTGCAGACGACAACCAAACAGCGGTGACCATTCACGTTGTGCAGGGCGAGCGTAAGCAAGCGGCACAGAACAAGTCATTGGGCCGCTTTGATCTATCCGACATTCCACCGTCACCACGTGGCATGCCGCAAATCGAAGTGGCGTTCGACCTCGACTCCAACGGTATCCTGAACGTGTCTGCCAAGGACAAGGCGACCGGTAAGGAACAGTCAATCATCATTAAGGCCTCTAGCGGCTTGTCCGATGAAGAGATCGATAAGATGGTGAAGGACGCCGAGGCTCACGCCGCGGACGATAAGAAGTTCGAGAAGCTAGTCACTGTGCGCAACACGGCCGATGGCCTAGTACACGCTACTCGCAAGACACTTGAAGAAGCTGGCGACAAAGTGGACGCCGCAGAGAAAGAGAAAATCGAAGCTGCGATAGTAGCGGTGGAAGAGGCGCTCAAGTCCGGTGATGTCGAGCTAATCGAAGCGAAGACTAAAGAGCTGACTGATGTCTCCTCTGGCCTTGCAGAGAAGATGTACGCCGATAAGCAGGCCGAGGCGAATGCCGCCGCAGGTGCTGGCGCGGAACAGCCTTCCGGCAATGATGACGCTGTTGACGCGGAGTTCGAAGAAGTCAAAGACGATAAGTAAGTAGCAAAAGGCGCAGCCACTGGGGGCCTTTCGCGACACGAGTCAGTGCCGAAAACCGGATGAGCGATCCTCGTCTGGTTTTTTTGCATTGTACGATCTGAGTATTGAGCGGTTCCTTTTTCGCTAAATGAGACAAGAATACGACTATGTCCAAACGAGATTATTACGAGGTGTTGGGGGTTTCCCGCGACGCATCCGAAGTAGAACTTAAGAAAGCCTATCGACGCGTAGCGATGAAACACCATCCCGATCGCAATCCGAATGACAATACCGCCGAGGATAAATTCAAGGAAGCTAACGAAGCGTTCGAGGTGCTCTCTGATGCGCAGAAACGTGCGCGTTACGATCAGTACGGCCATGCCGGCGTTAATCAACAAGGCGGTGGTGGCGGTGGTGCTGGCGATTTCGGTGATATTTTCGGTGACATCTTCGGTGATATTTTCGGTGGCCAGCGTGGCGGCGGTGGCCGCAGCCATGTGCGCAAGGGCGGGGACCTTCGTTATACCCTTGAGCTAGACCTCGAAGAGGCTGTGCGTGGCACAACTTCAAAGATTCGTATTCCCAGTGCAGTTCGCTGTAAAGTTTGTGAAGGCAGTGGTGCGAAGAAGGGCAGTGCGCCTGTGACTTGTACTACCTGTAATGGCATGGGCCAAGTGCGCATGCAGCAGGGCTTCTTCTCCGTGCAACAAACGTGTCCGCACTGTCAAGGCTCGGGTAAGCAGATCAAAGATCCCTGTGTCAGCTGTCGTGGCAACGGTAGCGTCGAAGAGCAGAAGACACTCTCGGTAAAAGTGCCACCTGGCGTGGATACGGGCGACCGCATTCGTTTAACCGGCGAGGGCCAAGCGGGCAGCCATGGCGGGCCAAATGGGGACCTCTATGTACAAGTCTCAGTGCGCGATCACAAACTATTCGAACGCGATGGCATCGATCTGCATTGCGAGATCCCGATTAGCTTTGTGGATGCAGCGCTGGGCGGCGAATTAGAAGTGCCGACGTTGGATGGTCGAGTGAAACTGAAGATTCCTGCAGAGACGCAAACTGGCAAGCTGTTCCGCCTGCGCAATAAGGGTGTTACGCCCGTACGCGGTGGTATCACCGGCGATCTCCTGTGCCGTGTGGTGGTTGAAACGCCGGTGAACTTGACCAAGCGTCAGAAAGAACTGCTCGGCGAATTCCACGACATCGCGGAATCCGAAGGGGCGCAGTCGCCGAAGAAAGCCTCATGGTTTGATGGCGTGAAGAAATTCGTCGACGAGCTGCGTGCTTAAAAGTCTATAACCCTAATTGCGCCAGAATCTCCAAGTGTTGTGCTGGCGTGAGGCGGGGACCGAATTGCGCCACCACTATTGACGACGCAAGGCTGGCGATTTCAGCGGCAGTCTTGAAGTCATAGCCCTTCGTTAGTCCGTAAAGAAACGCTCCCGAGAACATATCCCCCGCGCCATTGGTGTCGATCGCTTTCACTTTGTGGGCAGCGACGTTGCTGTAATTCTGGCCGTCGAATAAGCGTGCACCATGAGCCCCTAAGGTCACGACAAACTGCTTCGCTTTGTCCTCTAGCGCCTTGCAGGCTGCCTCTAGACTATCCGCACCCGACCACAGCTTCGCCTCTTGCTCGTTGCAGAACAGCAGGTCTACGCCATCGCCGATGAACTCGTTTATCCCTTCTGAGAAGTACTCGACCATGGCGGGGTCTGAGAAGGTCATCGCAAATTTAACCCCGGCTTCTTTCGCGTGTCTCTTGAGTTCTAAAACAGCACTCTTGGCGCTAGGAGAGGTGACGAGATAGCCCTCGGTATACGCGTATGTGGAGGCGCTTAATGCGTCGTAATGTAGCTCGTCTGTCGATACAAGTTGGGAGATTCCTAACGAGGTCAACATGGTGCGTTCGGCATCTGGCGTAACCATTACTAAGCAGCGGCCGGTGGTGCCCTCTTCGCGCTCGAGAGCGAGATTAGTCTCCACGTTGTGTTCTCCCAGCTCCTTCACATAGAAGTGCCCGGGCTCATCATTGGCAACCTTGCATGAGAAGAAAGTCTTCGCGCCGAATTGGCTCATGGCGTAGATGGAATTGGCAGCGGAGCCGCCCCCTGCGCGCTTGGTTAAGCCGTAGCGTCCGGTCAGGAGATCGAGCACTTTCTGTTGTTGGTCTTCGTCGATAAGGGTCATGAAGCCCTTCTCGATTCCGGAGTCGATAAAGAAGCGATCGTCTACCTCGAACTCACTATCGACGAGGGCGTTACCGATTCCATAGACATCATATTTTTTCATGCGCGTAGTGTTCCCTTAGCGGCTGCGCGCCAAAGCTGCGCAACGTAGTGTTAGTTCAATGATTTAGAGTGCGGCGAAGGCTATCTCGGCTGCGTCCAGTGTCTTGTTGATCTCCTCGTCCCCGTGGGCGGCTGATACGAAGCCGGCCTCGAATGCCGATGGGGCCAGGTAGACACCATTATTGAGCATGAGGTGGAAATAGCGGCGGAAGCGCTCGACGTCGCAGGCCATCACTTGCTCGAATTTGGTTACGGACTTCTCTTCGCTAAAGAAACACCCGAACATGCCACCGAGTTGGTGAGTAGTGAACGGAATTTTGGCCGCATCGGCGCGTGCTTGTAGCCCTTCCATCAAGGCCTTGCTGCGTTGATTCAGGGCTTCATAGAAGCCGGGCTTCTGGATTGCGGTAAGCATCGCCATACCCGCGGCCACCGCCAGGGGGCTGCCGGCCAGGGTGCCTGCTTGATACACAGGTCCCATTGGCGCAACCATCTCCATGATCTCGCGCTTGCCACCGAACGCCCCAACGGGGAGGCCGCCGCCAATAACCTTGCCTAGGGCCGTTAGATCGGGTGTGACTTTATAGTGAGATTGGGCGCCGCCTAGCGCGACTCGAAAGCCGGTCATCACTTCATCGAAGATCAACACGCTGCCGTAGTGGTCGCATAGCTCACGCATTGTCTCTAGATAGCCGGGAACTGGTGGCACGAAGTTCATGTTGCCTGCGATCGGTTCGACGATGATGCACGCAATCTCTTTGCCACTAGTCTCAAACAATTTCTCTAGGGCTGCTGCGTCGTTGTAGGGTAAGACATAGGTAAGATCGGTGTAGGCCTTGGGGACACCGAGTGAGTCTGGTTCGCCAAGAGTGAGCGCACCGGAGCCGGCCTTCACTAATAGGCCATCGACGTGGCCGTGATAGCAGCCCTCAAACTTCACGACTTTGTCGCGCCGCGTGTAGCCTCGCGCAACGCGTATGGCGCTCATTGTGGCTTCGGTTCCCGATGTCACAAGTCGTACACGTTCGATAGAGGGGACTAGCGCACAAATAGTCTTGGCGATGGTGACCTCGGCCTCCGTGGAGGCGCCGTAGCCAAGGCCATGGGTTAACTGTGCTTGCAACGCAGCAATGACATCGGGATGCCTGTGTCCGAGAATTAATGGGCCCCAGGCGCCGACATAGTCGATATAGCGGTTATCGTCCTCGTCTGTTAACCATGCACCTTCACCACCTTGAAAAAATAGTGGGTTACCACCGACTCCACGGAAGGCGCGAACAGGCGAGTTCACGCCACCTGGGATATAACGCTTGGCTTCTTCGAATAGTGCGGCAGAGCGACTAGTGTTGTTTTCTGGCTTGGATACGGTCACAGACTTGAATTCCTCTAAAACAATTTAACGAGTATTGGGGGTGGTGCGAAATAACGCGTTCAATGCCTTGGCCTGAACTGCGACATCAGGGCTAGCAAAAAGCGTGTGAATGACCGCTAGCATGTCAGCGCCCGCAGTCACTAGAGCTTGGCCATTTTCGGTGTTGATGCCACCAATTGCAACAATCGGGATGGCGAGTAGGGTCTTGGCCTGTTGCAGCACTTTTATCGACGCGGGCGGAGCATGGGGCTTCGTGAGCGAGGGAAAGAAGCGTCCGAAGGCGACATAGTCTGCACCAGCGGCCTCGGCGCGCTGCGCCAAGCTCACATCGCTATGGCAGGTAATGCCGATGATTGCACTGTCTCCTAGTCTCTGGCGAGCCTCTAGCAATTTGCTGTCCGTTTGCCCTAGGTGTACGCCATCGGCTCCCACCTCTAGGCAGAGAGCCACGTCGTCATTGATTAGGAGTGGTGTTTCGTATTGCCGGCACAAACGCGACAGTTGTGCTGCCTCAACGCACCTCCTCTTCCAATCCGCGCGCTTGTTGCGGTATTGCAGCAGCGCGAGCCCTGCACGCAGCGCCTCTTCGACGGCTAATAATAGCGCTGGCCCTGCCAGTAGATTCTCGTCGGTGATGGCGTAAACGCCGCGCAGAGGGTGAGGCATCGCTTCTAATTATTCCAGTAGCTGCGGTTGGGTAGCCACTGACCAAACCCCGGACGATCGCCGGCGTTTAGGGCTTCCCAAGTGAATTGCTGGGCACGCCTGGCGGCCTCGGAGACCTCGAAGCCATGGGCTAGATAGGCGGCGAGGCTTGCCGCAAGCGTGCAGCCGGAGCCGTGATACTCATTTGGCAGCCTTGGCCATTCGAAACTCTGTGGGCTTTGGTGTGCGGTATACAGCGTATTCACGACATTCGTACTCTCGGCATGGGTGCCGGTAAGCAAGATGTGGTCACAGCCTATTTCCAAGAGGGCGTTGGCGCTGGTGTCGAGCGTGTCGGCACCGCGCGTTAACGCGCGCAGCTCGTGGGTGTTCGGAGTTAGCACGGTGGTCAGTGGGATTAAAAGTGACGTCAGTGCCGCCGCGATATCATCAGTCGAGAATTCGTAGCCCCCGCCGGCCCAAAGGATCGGGTCTAGCACGACAGGCAGGTTAGGGTAGTCCTTGAGGATGGTGTGTATGACCTCGATAGCGCTGATGCTGCCCAATAGGCCTATCTTCACTGCATGCACGGGAACGTCTTCCAGGACGGCTCGGGCCTGCTGGATCAGCAAGGCGGGCTCTACGGCTTGCGCGGACATGACATTGCGTGTGTCTTGCACTGTGAGGGAGGTAATAACAGGTAGGCAGTGGCAGCCGGCGCTAAAGAGCGCTTCGATATCTGCCTGTATGCCTGCGCCTCCGGAAGGATCTAGGCCAGAAAAGCACAGGACATTAGGCTTACTTGCGGTTGTATCGTGCACGCAGAGTGACCTGCCAAAGTTGACGAAAAATCGGGTTTAGAATGGTTTAACGACCACTAGTATTACGATGCCGATGAGCATGAACACCGGAATTTCATTGAAATAACGATAGAAAACATGGCTTCTGCTTTTCTTGCCATCTCGAAACTGTACGAGGAACCGCCAGCAGAAAAAGTGATACACAACTAGCAATGCCACCAAGCCGAGCTTGGCATGCATCCAGGGCGCGCTCATATAGTAGGACGCATTGGAGCTGATGAGCCAAAAGCCCAAGAGTATTGTTGCTATTGCCGATGGGGTGCCGATGCCGTTGAATAGTTTGCGCTCCATGATGATGAAGCGATCCTTGCTCAGCTGATCTTCAGCAGCAGCATGGTAGACAAACAGGCGGGGCAGATAAAAAATGGCTGCGAACCAGCAGATTACTGCGATGATATGAAAAGCCTTTACCCAGAGCATTCTTTCCCCTTAATACCTATCTATAACCTGCCTGTAACTTGCTTATAACTCGTTTATAACTCGCTTATAACTACAGGCACGAAGCTTAGAGCGGCTACACTAGCACAGCTGTTAAAATGGATACAGCCGGAAAACAGGGGTATCATGCTGGGTTCAAAAAACATGACTCTAAGTCAATTAAAGGCCCATTCAAGCGAAGGAGGACCCCGTGATCAAGGTCGGAATAGTCGGAGCAACAGGTTACACCGGAGTAGAATTATTGCGTCTGCTCGCGCCACGTCAAGACGTGAGCCTAGAGGTCATTACTTCGCGCGAACTGCAGGGTACGCTCGTTGCCGATCTGTTTCCCAATTTGAGAGGTTTCGTTGATCTCGAGTTCACTGCACCGGACTCGGAGGCACTGTTTGAATGCGACGTCGTTTTCTACGCTACACCCCATGCGGTTGCCATGAAGACTGTGCCAGCACTTCTCAAGCGCGGCGTGCGGGTGATCGATTTATCCGCGGACTTTAGGCTGCAAGATATCCCGCTGTGGGAGAAATGGTACAAGGTGACCCACGAGAGCCCCGAGTATATAGCGCAGGCGGTATATGGCCTGCCAGAGGTGAACCGCAGCAAGATTGTCGACGCGCAACTTCTCGCCGTACCTGGCTGCTACCCCACTGCGATTCAGCTGGGCTTTCTCCCTCTGCTTGACGCCGGCATGGTCGACACCAATCTATTGATTGCCGATGCCAAATCGGGTGTAAGTGGCGCGGGCCGCAAGGCGGCCGTGGGCAGCTTATTGACCGAGGCCTCGGAATCTTTTAGCGCCTATGGCGTATCGGGACATCGGCATCTTCCCGAGATATCGCAGGGCTTGAGTGCCTTTGCTGGAAAAGCTGTGCAACTGACGTTTGTTCCCCACCTCACTCCTATGATCCGCGGTATCCATGCGACTCTTTACGCGCCCTTAAAAGCAGGGCAGGACGCTGCTGGTCTTCAACAGTTGTTCGAGAGCCGTTATAAAGACGAGCCGTTTGTCGACGTATTGCCCGCCGGACATTACCCGGCTACACGCAATGTGCGTGGCAGCAATCGTTGCCAGATAGGCGTGTGTTATTTGCCCGCGAATAATATGGTGGTGGTGTTATCGGTGATCGACAATCTCGTCAAAGGCGCATCTGGGCAGGCTGTGCAGAACATGAATATCATGTTCGGATTGAATGAGAGTGAAGGTCTACGCAATATTGCCATGCTTCCCTAGTGCAGATGAGATTGAAGCGTTATGGCTAATGTCGTAAAAGGTAGCAAACAGCAAGTGATGATGGTGGTACCCTACCGGCGCTGGTACCGTTCCCTCGTGTCGATTTCGGTCGCTCTATCGCTGTTACTCGTTGCTCTTGGCGGCTACTTCTATGGCCACTTCGAGTCCGCTAGACAATACTCGGTCACGAGCACGGATAATGAACGACTCAGCGCGTCCCTGCAGGAGGCGCGCGGTGAAGTTAATACTTTGCGCTCTGAATTAGCGATAGCCGGGCGTAGTAATCTCGTGGACCAGCGCGCAACAGAGGAAGTTCAGGGTACGGTTAGCTCCCTGCGCGAGCGCATCATGCAGCTGGAGCAGGATGTGTCCTTCTATCGTCAGGTGATGTCGCCCGATAGTGATGAGCTGGGCTTAATCATCGCCGAATTCGATGTTACCCCAATAGATGGGGCAGGCCGTTTCCACTATAAGGCTGTTTTTCGGCAAGCGGGTGCAGGTGACCGAGTTTTAGAGGGCAAGGTGCAGATTGATATTGCAGGGCGGGTTGAAGAACAGCGTCAGGTGCTGTCACTTACGAAGATTCTTCCAGAAAATAGTATATTTGACCCGGCACTCAATTTTCGATACTTCCAGAATTTGGAAGGGGAGTTCATACTGCCCGAGGGTTTCGTGCCAGAGCAAGTTGAAGTGAAGGCGGAGTCTAGCAAGCCAACAGCCATAAAGGTTGAGAAAATATTCAGCTGGAGTGTAGTGGAGGTATAAGGATGTTTGGATCGAGCAACAAAAACCCTGCCGCAAGCGGCCCCGCGCATACGCTGATCTCACGTCAGACCGAGATCATAGGCGATTTGCGTTTTACCGGTGAGCTGATCGTGGAAGGGAAGATCAAAGGCAATGTTTGCGCCGATGATGATTCTGGGGCGCTGATTCGTATTGCTGAGACCGGTGTGGTTGAGGGCGAGATATGGGTGCCTGTCGCCGTCGTGAACGGCTTAGTGAAAGGGGATCTGCACTCCTCCAAGCACATAGAGTTAGCCGCTAAGTCCGTCGTAATGGGCAATGTCTTCTACAATTTGGTTGAGATGGTGATGGGCTCTGAGGTGAATGGCAGCATGATGCAGATCGCCCGCGCTCAGCAGGATGCAAAACGCCTGTCAAGCACTCAGGCTAAAAGTCTCGCCTATGAGGCGGGAAGCTATGACGGGGAATCCGAGAGACGCTCGCGAAACTCGGATAACGAAACAATAGTTGACTGAAATAGTCGGACTTAGCCATAATCGCGCTGCTGCGCCGCGTAATACGATTCATTCTTCGCGCAGCCAATAAAGCGATGGTATCCCAATGTCTGCAGTTCAATCTCATGATCCTACGATCATCTCAATGACCGAGAACGCCGCCGAGAAGGTGAAAAACCTAATCAGCGAAGAGGGCAATCCTGCGCTGAAGTTGCGTGTGTTCGTGACTGGCGGGGGTTGTTCGGGTTTTCAGTACGGATTTAGTTTCGATCCGGAAACCAGTGAAGACGACACCATAGTGCATAACCATGGCGCCGAACTGGTTGTAGATCCTCTCAGCTACCAATATTTAACGGGTGCTAAGGTGGACTATATCGAAGGCTTGCAGGGCGCAAAATTTGTCGTCAAAAATCCTCTAGCGAGCGCCACTTGCGGCTGTGGCTCCTCCTTCTCTATCTGACTCTTAATCAGATAAGGCTTCGTAAATTGCCCCGTGGATGCAGACCTGCTGCGCTCCAGTGACCGATCTAGTATCGACTGGGTCGCCATACCAAGCGCTGCGTGCGTACCATGCGAAAGTCATGCTTTCTACCCATTGAGGGTCGAGCTTTGCCTCGACACTGCTGGCCACGGGCACCGGCGCAATGAGTTGCTGCAATCTCTCCATGAGATAAACGTTCTTTGCTCCACCGCCACAGGCATACAGTGCGACGACCTGCTCGCCTTGCCAATCCACGCTTTCGGCAACGCAGCGAGCAGTAAACTCTAATAGAGTTGCCTGGACATCCACGTCCGCGATCGTATCGAAATGCGAGAGTTTCTCCGCCAACCAAGTGGCATTAAATAACTCGCGCCCAGTGCTCTTGGGTGAGGATTGTTGTAAATATGGTTCTTCTAAGAGCAGCGTGAGTAAGTCTTCGTTTACCGTGCCCGACCGAGCCCACTCTCCATCCTTGTCGAAAGACATGTCTAGTTTCGCGCCTATCCAGGAGTCCATCAAGACATTGCTGGGGCCGGTGTCGAAACCCACCAGAGGCAATTCGCCGTGGCGCAATAAGGAGACGTTTGCGATGCCACCAAGATTTAAAATAGCGCGGCGACCCTCGAAGTCAGCGAAAAAGCTCTGATGAAACAGTGGTGCGAGCGGGGCGCCCTGACCTCCCGCGGCCATGTCTTTGCGGCGGAAATCTGCGATCGTACAGATGCCTGTCAACAGGGCGATGGTATTTGGATCGCCAATTTGTTGTGTAAAGCGATTCTCGCCAAAGGGATGATGCTTGATGGTTTGCCCATGGCTGCCAATGGCTAAGATTTCTTGATTGGGCACAGAGCACTTGGCGAGTAGTTGATTGACTGCATTGGCAAACAAACGTCCAAGTGCGATATCGGTTTCTCCTAACTCTATTAACGAAATCTTCTCGTCGGTACATAGAGTGAGAATGGACTCGCGCAGTGAGGCTGGAATCGCAACGGAATGAGTTGCCACTAGTGTCGGTGGCGTTTGCGCAAAGTCCACTAGGGCGCAATCGACACCATCAATGCTGGTGCCCGAGAGTAGGCCGATGAAGTATTCGTGTGCAGACATTTTAAGTGCATCCTGCATCGAGAGGGCGGGTGTTGAGCTTAATGAGTCTGCGTTTCCGTGCTCATGTTTATACTTAGAAGGCGAGCATCAATGCTTTCCTTCTGGAAACGTTGCAGTAGATCCTGAGTCTGTGCCTTGAAGCGTGGCAATTCTAGGGGTTCAAGTGATATCGCTTGTGGGAGTTGGCTCACGATTGTGCTCGGGTCTTTATGCACGCCGCCAATGAGAAACTCGTAATGTAGGTGGGGGCCAGTGGCGCCGCCTGTTTGGCCTACATAGCCGATGATTTCTCCCTGCCGTACACGCGACCCTTTCTTGATGCCTGGGGCATAATCATTCAGGTGGGCGTATTTGGTTTCGAACTGACCGCGGTGCTGCAGCACGATTAGCTTCCCGAAGGAACCGTTGCGAGAAGCCCAAGTGACCACTCCGTCACTAGTTGCGCGCACTGGAGTGCCTTTAGGCGCCGCGTAATCGGTACCCTTGTGGGCGCGGATGGTATTGAGGATGGGGTGTTTGCGGCTCAAGCTGAAGTTAGAGCTTATGCGGAATACGTCGAGTGGCGTGCGGAGGAAGGCCTTGCGCATGCTCTCGCCTTCAGGGCTGTAATAGCCCACCTCGCCGTCTTCGTTGGTATAGCGCACGGCGATGTACTGCTTACCTTGGTTCGTAAATTGCGCCGCGATGATGTCGCCATTGCCGATGAACTGATCATCAAGAAATTTCTGTTCATAAAGGAGGCCGAAGTCGTCGCCATCGCGTGGATCGAGAATGAAGTCGATCACACCGCCAAAAATGTCGGCCATCTCCATAATTGATACTGCTGGGATGTCGGCGCGTTTTGCCGCCATAAAGAGGCTGTCGTTGATAACACCTTTCTTAAACACGGGGCGAACTTCTGCCTCGCGTAGGATAGGTTCCACCTGGTAGCCGCTGTCATTCAAGGTGAATAAATAGCCTTCAAGTGGCGATTTCAAAACTTTTAGCTGCGCGAGCTTGCCAGCCTCTGGGATATGGAAACTTAGTTGATAGCCTGGATAGAGGCGATTGAGAACTTTTGCGTCTTCGGTGCTATTGAGCACTTTGTACATTTCTTGTGCGCTAAGGCCAACCTTCGTGAATATAGCAGAGAGATTGTCTCCGGATTGCACTTCTAGGTCTGTCCATTCTGAATTCAGATTTTGTTGCGAAGAGTTAGGTATAACGAGAACGGGCAGCAGATACTGTGCTGTAGCCAAGGCTTTGGCAGAGTTTACACTTAAATCTTGCGGGGATGGCAGGGTGGGGGTAGCGGAGATTCTTGCACCATGAGCCGACTCGTCGGGTGCAAATACCATCGTGACCACTAGTCCGAAGCTTAATACGCTAGCCAGCATAAGATGATTACGCGGGAAGTGCTTGCTCATAGCTAGTTTGGCGGAATCCCAAAAACCCATTAAATTTCTAATGTTCAATCTCTTCTTTTGACAATGTGACAGGCTCCGTAGCGGACGACCCCAAAGGGCGATTCTTATGACTTTTAGGAGGCAGGTCAAGTCTTATTCAGATTAGTAGTGTAAAATCTGCGACCGTTTCGCAGGACTTTGCTGGTCTAATAAATAGAGGCTTCGCTGCCTAGGGCCTGTTATGACAGCATTGTACGCATTAAACTTGGTTTAGGGATTCTTTATGAGTGCTACATCTATAGACATTATTGAGGACCTCGAGAGTAGAGGATTAGTTTCCCAGATGACTTCTGGCGATGAGCTGAAGTCAGTCTTGAAGCAAGGGACTACCTTATATAGTGGCTTTGATCCTACAGCAGAGAGTCTTCACATCGGGAATTTGGTTCCCCTGCTTGCGCTTCGCCGCTTCCAGCAAGCGGGCCATCGGCCTATAGCGCTGGTTGGCGGTGCTACCGGCCTCATCGGAGACCCTAGTTTTAAAGCTTCTGAGCGTCAGCTTAACTCCAACGAAATCGTAGAGCGTTGGGTTGGTCGGATCAAGGGACAGCTCGAGCAGTTCCTAGATTTCGACTCCGGCAGTAATGCTGCTCTGTTGGTCAATAATTTAGATTGGACCAAAGATGTTGCTGTCTTGGACTTTCTTCGCGATGTAGGCAAGCACTTCTCTGTTAATTCAATGATCCAGAAGGATTCCGTTAAACAGCGCATCGAACGCGAGGGCGCGGGAATCTCCTTCACAGAATTTACTTATATGATCCTGCAGTCTTATGACTTCGCGGAACTCTATAAGCGCCACGGTTGTAGCCTCCAGATTGGCGGTAGCGATCAGTGGGGCAATATTACCGGCGGTATCGATCTCACGCGACGAATGCACCGTGCTCAAGTATACGGTTTGACGATTCCACTCGTGACGAAGGCTGATGGGCAGAAGTTCGGTAAGACAGAAACCGGCACCGTGTGGCTGGATAGTAAGAAGACTTCACCTTATGCCTTTTATCAGTTCTGGCTCAATGCGGCCGATGCCGACGCCTATACATTTCTACGCTACTTCACTTTTTTACCTCCTAAAGTAATTACAGAGATAGAGGCTGCGGACAAGAATGCGCAGGGAAAGCCAGAAGCGCAGGGGATTCTCGCTAAAGAGGTGACGCGACTCGTGCACGGGGATGAGGGCTTGCTTGCTGCTGAACGAATTAGTGCTGCTTTGTTCTCGGGCGATCTTGGTGAGTTGAGCCCGACCGATTGCGAACAGCTGCGTTTAGATGGCCTGCCCTCCACGCATTTAGATCTATTGCCGAAAGGTATAGTAGAGGCGTTGGTAGAAACAGGGCTGGCCACCTCGAATAAGATGGCGCGCGAGTTTATCGCGAATAACGCAGTAAGCGTGAACGGGCAACGAGTAGAGTCTAACGAAGCGTTTTTGAACCCAGAGCAAGCACTGTTTGGCAAGTACTTTGTCCTTAAGCGCGGCAAAAAACTGTTCCATTTGGGCTTTACCGCGTAAAGATGAAATAGATGGCACATTAGGGCAATTACTTGTTGCTAGATCGAATCTGTGTGGCATAATGCGCGCCCTTGTGACGAGATGTACCCGCTTCGCAAACGAACGATCCTCGGAGAGTTCAAATGAAATGCAAATAATCGCTTTCATGCCTTGCCAAGTCA
>Ga0209491_10003071_pt1 | contig 28317 bp, 21 predicted proteins | sample BON02_FD_187213 | JGI IMG/M metagenome (GOLD analysis project Ga0209491, IMG submission 187213) | Freshwater microbial communities from Lake Bonney liftoff mats and glacier meltwater in Antarctica - BON-02 (SPAdes) (version 2) | ecosystem: Environmental > Aquatic > Freshwater > Ice > Glacier...
GCTATAACTTTTGGATTTATTTTATTTGAAATTATATCTTCAGCACGATAAACATTCTCTAAATTATCAATATAATATATTATTCCTTGAATATCATTTGCCCATACTTCTATTTTTTTAGTTGTGTTTTTTGTATCAATTGAATCCGTTATGAAACCGTGTGGGGTTCCTTTTATATGGGTACCACAATAAATCATTCCTGACCTTTTCTTTCTCGTACATTGTTCATCATTTGACCTTTTTGCACAACATCTATCGCATAATGGCACTATATTTTTTATACGTTTTCTCTTCATAAAATCATCTTGATTAAAAACCAACCGCTCATAATCATACACATATTCTATTAATTTATTTACATTATTATCTAATATACCCAGTTGAATTGCTTTATTCCTTATATTATCTTTAAATGTAGTAACATAGACTTCAGTTTTTTTGTTTATACGTTTATCCATTTTTCTTTATATTGTATTAATAACTAATTATATATTTATTTCATTTTTATTATATATATTAAAACTACGAATATACGTAAATAATATAATTTATATATATTCACAGTTTTACTTTATAGTTTTATTATTTTATCATTATATCACTTTTATTTACATCTATATCAGTTTCATTTGAAATTATACATGTTTCTTTTTCATTTAAACCCTTGAAGATTTAAAATGGGACAAAATTGTCTAACAATTATAAGAAAAATTATATAAATATTTTTTATTATATATAGTATCGTAATGGATAATGAAGAAAAAATAAAAGAAATATTAGAAGAAAAAGTTAGACCATCGTAGGTGAGATTCCTACTATTGATTTTACATTTTTGATGTTTTTATTTTGGGATTTTGTCCCATTTTAAATCTTCAATGGTGTAATTATAACTGACTATTTAATTTATGCATTAAGTCTGCTAGAATAAATGAGAATTTAGGTGGCACAGCATTCCCTATCTGTCTATACATAGAAGAAATACAACCGTTAAATATGAAATCATCAGGAAAAGTTTGTATTCTAGCATATTCTCTTACAGTCATTCTTCTTTTTCCACTGGGATGAACATTAATTACTGGACCACCTCCACCGCCACCTCGTCCAGTTATAGTAGGTGAAATTTTATTCCATTCTAATTTTCTATTACCCATATATCCAGTAATTTTAACTTTATGTTTTGTCCCAATATGTTGTATATTTTCATCATAATCAATTGGTAAATCACCAATGGCATCATGTAATGTCTTTGTTATCTCTTGTTTTTCTTCAGGCCAATTAAATATAATATTAGCAGCAATATCATTACGAATTCCAATAAATATTACTCTTTCTCTATTTTGTGGTATATCATACCATTTCATTTTAAATAACTTTGTATGAACATTATATCCACATTGTTTCAAATCTGAAACTATTATTTTAAATATCCTGCCATTACTATTTTTTTTATCCTTATTATTTTCATATCCACCTAAACATTGTATTCCTTTTACATTTTCAAATATGAAATATTTTGGACGCTTATATTTCAATAATCTTACTAATTCCAAATATAGTTTGTTTCTACTATCTGATTCTTTCCTGTATAAATTTGCAACTGAAAAACCCTGACAAGGAAAGCCACCTGTTAATATATCACAATCAGGAATTGTAGTAATTTTGGCAATATCACCACATTCTGGTTTATGTTTATAATATTTTTCATATGTATCACACGAATCTTGATCAAAATCATTAACATATATTACATCAAAATTATCTGATTGTTTATGAAAAGCAAAATCTAATCCGCCACAACCTGCAAACATAGATACAACTTTTAATTTTTTATTGTGGTTTATTTCATTCATATTGGTATTAACGTCATTTTCAATAATCAATTTATTAATGTGATTAAGTTCATTCATAGGCGTATTAACTTCATTTTCAAAAATCCATTTTTTATTATTTAATTCTTTTAATTTTTCTTCAACTGCTTTATCTACCATTGCCTTAATTTTATCAGCATTATTTTCACAAGGCGTTTTGCGTCTATTGTGAGAATCATAGTGAGATTTTTGAGAAAATTCCTTTCCACATCGTTCGCATGAATATTTAACCATTTTCGTTATATATTGTTAATATATATATTTTTTTTTAAATCAATTTTTTTAACAATTCCGCTTTCAACGTAGTAAGAGTCGGGTGTTTTTGCTACGCAAAAAATAAATTCACAATTCCGCTTTCACAATTCCGCTTGTCACAATTCCGCTTGTAGTCGGGTGTTTTTGCTACGCAAAAAATATTAATCACTCTTCTCTCAAAAAAGAATTATATAATTTACTTTTGAGAGAAAAAAGAATAGTTGAAACAATAATATACTTTATCTATAAAAATCATTGAAACAAAAAAATATTATATAAATCTTCTCTCAAAAACATTTATATAATTTACTTTTGAGAGAAAAAAGAATAGTTGAAACAATAATATACTTTATCTATAAAAATCATTGAAACAAAAAAATATTAATACTCTTCTCTCAAAAAAGAATTATATAATTTACTTTTGAGAGAAAAAAAAAGATTTATATAATTTACTTTTGAGAGAAAAAAGAATAGTTAAAATACAAATATACTTTATTTATCAAAATCATTGAAACAAAAAAATATTAATACTCTTCTCTCAAAAAAGAATTATATAATTTACTTTTGAGAGAAAAAAAAAGATTTATATAATTTACTTTTGAGAGAAAAAAAAAGATTTATATAATTTACTTTTGAGAGAAAAAAGAATAGTTAAAATACAAATATACTTTATTTATCAAAATCATTGAAACAAAAAAATATTAATACTCTTCTCTCAAAAAAGAATTATATAATTTACTTTTGAGAGAAAAAAAAAGATTTATATAATTTACTTTTGAGAGAAAAAAAAAGATTTATATAATTTACTTTTGAGAGAAAAAAGAATAGTTAAAATACAAATATACTTTATTTATCAAAATCATTGAAACAAAAAAATATTAATACTCTTCTCTCAAAAAAGAATTATATAATTTACTTTTGAGAGAAAGAAGAATAGTTAAAATACAAATATACTTTATTTATCAAAATCATTGAAACAAAAAAATATTAATACTCTTCTATCAAAAAAGAATTATATAATTTACTTTTGAGAGAAAAAAAGAATAGTTAAAATACAAATATACTTTATCTATAAAAATCATTGAAACAAAAGTAAATTATATAAATGAAACTGGAAAACCAACGGTAACTTTGGAAAACCAACGGTAACTTTGGAAAGCCAACGGTAACTTTGGGATGCTACGTTGAAAGCGTAATTGTGAATTTATTTTTTGCGTAGCAAAAACACCCGACTCTTACTACGTTGAAAGCGGAATTGTGCGTAGCAAAAACACCCGACCACAAGCGGAATTGTGTTTTTTAGTTTTTTTTTTGTATGTGTTTATTAAAAAAATATTTAATATGATACATTATTTGTTTACCTATAATTATATCTATTTCATAATTAATAGCAGATTTACTGACAAAATCAAACCTATATTGTTCAATATATTTTAACATAATTTTACCACAATTGTTTTTATCATTTATAATTCTATTACAAACATCACTGTTAATAAAACGAATTACAATATCTTTTAGCTCAATATTATGAATATATGGTTTGATATTAATATAATAAATATTTTTATTTTTCATTTTCGGAAAAAAAATATCATCAATAAAACATATATCTAAATTTGACGAATCATGTATTTTAGCACATTTAATAAAATCTTTATATTTTTTAGTACATGATGTTCTTCCACTTTCTATTATTTCACCATTTATTTTGAAAGGTCTAATTACTTGATCAAATAATTTGTAATTTATTTTTTTTTCAAAATACGATAATATCTCACTAATCCACAAACTTTCACCACGATTATTTGTATAAATAATAATTTTGTCACATATCTTTTTATCTTTCTTATCTTTTAAATAATTAAGTATTTGAATTATATTAGGTCTTATAAATTCTGGATATAAATCCAGTATATCATTAAAATCAGATTGTGTTATTTTACATTTATTTTTTTGATAATTATTTATGTATTTATTTAAAGAATTAAATGTCATGCTAAGTTGAATAAAATATCCAAGTGTTTCATCTAAATCAATAACAACTATTTTCATTTTTGTAAATATTTGTATATATATAATAAATTTATAAATATTTACGCAAATAAATTTATTTGTTAAAATATAATATAATATTTGTAATCTTTTACAATGTAAAATGTTTTTATTGTTTGTTAAAAATAACATCAATTATTAATTATCCTAGTATAAATATTTAAGGATATAAAATAAAAAAAAATTATATGATATATATATATATTCATAATGTCAAAAATTACTTATGATGATTATAAGTCAATATTAAACTATTATAATACAAGTATTCCTAAATCAAAACGTTTAACAAAAATAAAAGCAGAGAGAATACTTTCACTAAAATTATGTAGATGTATTAAAAAAATTGGAAAAATTGTGGGAGAAGAGCGTTCTATTGGAACTTGTACTAAATCTATTTTCAATAAAAAAGGTTATACAAGAGGTAAATTTAAATGCAAAAAAAAACGAACTTTAAAATTTAGAAAAACAGAAAAAAACATTAAAAAAACATTAAAAAATAAATTATGATAGATGGTCTAATGCGTTTAAAATAATTAATTCTGGTTCTCTCAATTTTCTAAAAATAAGATTTTCATCCATATTTATTTTAAAATAACTTGTAGTATACCCAATTTTTTTACAAACTACAAAAGTTCCTTCATCAACAATTTTTATTTCACAAAATAAAGCCCCTCTGTTTAATTTTAAATCTTCAGGATTATGTAATGGAATCCATCTCAAAAACGTACCATTTTTAAAATCATTTATTTCATCAACATATATATAGCCTTTCAATTTTTCTAAAATTTTAATCGTATCTATTTTTGTTAAATGTAACTGTTTTAAAATGTTGAAATTCATTTCTATTAATTTTTTAGTTGTCAAATTGATTAATCTATCATTTGTTTCATCGTCTAATGCATTCAATAATTTATTTACGTCCATATGATGATATATTATGTATATTATCATTTTTTTATTACATTTACAATTATATTATTACCAACTGCCAAATCCTCCACCAAATTCACTTGCAGCTACCGGTTCAGAAAAAGATTCAATTTGGTCTGGTGATGATGCATTAACTAAAGGATTATTGTCTTGACGATACATTTTATCATAATTAGGTAGTTGTTGCTTATTCAAACTATTTTGAACTGCTGCCATATCACTTGTAGGCAATGAATTAATAGACGTTCCATCATTATATACTGACTGTTGTTGTTGTTGTTGTTGTTGTTGTTGTTGTTGTTGTTGTCCTGAAATTGGTTGTGTTATTTTTACTGTCCCGTTTTTACGATTTACTTGTTTTTTACCATTCCATAATTCATTTACACGTTCCACTAATAAACTAACTTTTTCTCCCATCTTCGTCTGTAAACTTAATGTTATCAATAACACAGCCAAAATTATATATATAACATTAAATTCAGGATATTTCTCACCACTATATGTAGGTACAAATGTAATAATACGATGAATTAATAACAACCCTAAAAACATGCTTATTATTTGAACTACTATTTCTGCTAAAATTTCTAAACTACTTTTCTCTTCTTCAGCTTCAGGAACATATTTTTGCATAGTTTTATTCAAAATAACAATTGGAATTATTGATATTAATGCATATTGCACAATATTTAATATTTCACTTTTTGAGTCATCATTGAAATTAAAAACATGTTTAATAAAACTTTTTGAATCATCTGAACTTTCCATATGATTTATAAAAAGAAATTAAATTTTGAAATTGTATTGTCATTAAATTCTATTCAAATAATTCACGATCATTACAAAGAAAAAGTTTTGCAATTAGCAATGTGCAAAGGTTATCAAACCGTTAAACACTATCATTTGACGGATTGCCGTTCGAAATATTCAATCGTATAAAAATTTTGCTACACCTTTTCTCAAGGAACTTTCTTACTTCTTTGTGATTCATTGATAAAAGGTATAAATAGTTTATGCGTAATGTATTTAGAAAAAAATTATATATAAATATTATTATAATGAGTAGTGCAAGATCGAATGCTGCTGCAAGGCAGAGACGTGCTGGTGAACCACCAACAAATAATCAAGTTAGACAAGGGCCAAATCAATCAATAGCAAGTGCTTCGGCATTCCAACAATCAAGTTTCAATAGAAATACAGGTGTAAATTCACAAGATAAGTCATTAAAAATAGCACCAAAAAATAAAATCTCCGTTTCAGATGCAATAGGCTTACTTTCTTTACGACTTGGAAAACTTGAAATGCAGTTTGCAGAACAAGATGAAACTATTTCTTCGTCTAATTTACCAGATAATACAATTGTTGTTGATAACAGCGTCTTGAATAATATTGTTAGCAGGATTGATAGTATTGAAAAAAAAGATTCAAATATGTTGATTACAAAACTGACAAATGAATTTAGAGATATTAAAGATATGTTACTTTTACAAAATATTAAATTTGAAAAATATATTGTAGTTAATGATAAAAGACTTGAAGAAATTGAAAATAAATTTATTGAATTTGAAAATGTATCGAATCAAAAAATCGTGTCTTATGAAACAGATATTAATAAATTAAATGATAATGAAGATGAAAGTATAGAAAACGATGAAATTAATGTTAGTATAGACTTGAAATCCACAATAGAATGCGAGTTAAATAATAGTATATAATACAATAATTACTTTATTTCTCTCATGTGATAAATGCAAAAAGTTATAGATGATTATTATTTAGGAGATGATAGTTTTTGTTTGTAAGATATTTTTTTTGTTTATTGTTATTGAAAAATAATGAAGAGTAATCAAATATACCTCGTTATACTTGACAAAAATTATTATTATTTTTATTTAAGATTACAATGAAAATAATTTTAGGATTTTTTATATTTTGTTTAGTTTTATTTTTATATTTACATATACAATTTCACTTAAAAACAAGTGATGATTTGGAAATTTACGAGATGGATCAACCATCTAAAGAAAAACTGGAAGAAATTTGTGATATTAGACAACCTGTTCTATTTGATTTTGATTGTCAAAAAATTATTGATACATCTAACAAAACATATATAAATAATAATTATAATGCATTTGACGTCAAAATTAGAAATATAAATGAAACAGATACTAATAATGAAATTTATATGCCTTTACCATTACACGCAGCTATCAAATTATTTAATGAAGATAAAAATTCTATTTATTTTTCCGAAAATAACAACGATTTTTTACAAGAAACAGGGGTTATAAAAAATTTACAGTATAACGACGAATTTATAAGACCATATATGGTTTCGAATTGTAATTACGATATAATAATGGGTAGCAAAGATGTTATAACTCCATTTAAGTATGAATTGAATTACCGTAATTATTTTGTATTAACACAAGGTTCTGCACAAATTAAATTAGCCCCTCCAAAAAGTGCCAAATATTTAGACGTTATTAACGATTATGAAAATTTTGAATTTCGTTCTCCTGTAAATCCTTGGAATCCGCAAACAAAATATACAGCTGATTTTGATAAAATTAAATGTCTAGAATTAACAATTTTACCAGGTAAAACTATTTTTATTCCTGCTTATTGGTTTTATAGTATCAAATTTAGTAAAGATTCGAGTATTTCGTGTTTTAAATATAGGACATATATGAATAATTTGGCGATAATTCCTAACGTTTCAATGCATTTTTTACAATTACAAAATATAAAGAGAAATGTTTCTAAGAAAGTTGATATAAATGAACTTAATGTAGAAGAAAAATTTGACGTAACAGAAACTACAAATACTACAAATATGACAAATACTACAAATATGACGGAAACTACAAACAAACTAATTGTTGATAATAATTCTTTGTAATAAAATATTTTATATTTATGATATATAATGTTATTTAGAACATCCAAATTTTTTTTATATTTTGTTTGTTTATTTATTACGATAATAATATATTATTTATATTATATGATGAATAATAAACCTATTTTAGCGATTGCTGTATTAAATGGTCAAGTTGATGGATATGTTAAATTTAGTGAAGATAAAAAAACTAATATGATTAAAATAGAGTTAAACTTGAATGGTCTTAAACCTAATAGTCTTCATGGGTTTCATGTTCATGAAGCAGGAGATTTAACTGATAAATGCACAAGTATGTGTTCTCATTTTAACCCATATGGTATGACTCACGGTTGTCCTGGTATGAAAAAACGACATGTAGGTGATTTAGGAAATATTAAGGCAAATTCAAACGGTGAAGCAAAATATTATTTTTATGATGATATGATAAAGCTTAGGGGGACAAAATCAAATATAATTGGAAGAGGTATAATAATCCACGATGACACGGATGATTGTGGAAAAGGAGGTAACAATGAAAGTCTTAAGACGGGAAATGCAGGAAAAAGAATTGCTTGTGCTGTGATAGGTTATTCAAAAGATAATTTCAAATGTTAAGTTTATTAGTTAAATAATGGTTTTAGGACATTTGAACAATTTACACATTATATATGTTACCTCATGCTTTGCAAACAAGTTCTTTATATTTTTGAAAGTTCTCTCATAATTGTATAATTTAACAAATATTTAGATTACAATATATTAGATTATAATATATTATATTTATTATATATAATGTTATTTAGATATATCAAATCGTTTTTTAAAATTTTTAAGTCGGGTAAAACTAAAAAAAAAAATAATCGTAATAAAAGACGTACCAGAAAAAATAGATTTTATCAAAAGGCAGGATGAGGTCCACCAATTGTTTAATTATAAATATTCAAGGGTATAAACAATATCTTAATTTCTTAATTTCTTGATATGACGAATATACTACAATTATTCTGATAATAGAAATAAATATACCATTTTTGACCAAGAGAGAAAATTCAACGTAGTAACAAGTTGAAAAGAAATCATTCATAAAATCTGCCTCTAAACCACGAAGATGTAATTTTTGTATTTACAAATATTATATAAAGATAATCCTATATTATTTATTAATGGAAATATACAAAATATGCATTGATGATCGTGAATATTCATCATGGAATATTGTTGATACAAAAACTTTATTATTTTCAAATATTAATATTAATCCAATTAAAAATAAACTATTTTCTAATGACGTTTTCAGTCTTGATATTACTGAAAATGTCAATATAATTAATTCAAGTATTAGATCAGGTAAAATTATATCTGGAGTACTTATTGTTAATGGTAATAAAACTTATGGTAGAAATAAAAAAAATAAGTTTTTGTATAAATGCATTCCAGATGATAATAAATTACCCAATTTTTTAGTTCCTTACGAAATAAAAAATATGGGTTTTAATAAAGTATTTTCAAATTTATATATTACAATTATTTTTGAAAAATGGGAAGATAAACACCCTTATGCACGTTTGAATCAAATTATCGGTGATGTTAATGTTTTAGTTAATTTTTATGAATACCAACTATATTGTAAAAATTTGAATATTTCGTTACAGAAATTCACAAAAGAATCGTCAATTGCTTTTAATAATTCTGAATTTTCAAATCTTTATAAAGACAGTGATGAATTATTTATCAAGAATATTAAAGATAAATATAAATATATTGAAGATAGAACTAATTTAAAAGACTTTTTTATATTTACAATAGATCCGCTTAATAGTGTTGATTTAGATGATGCATTAAGTATTAAAAAATTAGATGATGGTGTTACGATGATAAGTGTATATATAGCTAACTTATACATATACATTAATGAGTTAAATTTATGGAAATCTTTTTCGGAAAAAGTAGCTACAATTTATTTACCTGATAAAAAAAGAAGTATGATACCAAATATTTTATCTGAAAGTTTATGTAGTTTGGTAAAAGGTTCTATTAAATTAGCTTTTGTAATGGACATCTTTATTAAAGATGATAATATTTTTGATATTAAATATAAAAATTGTTTAATTAAAGTAAATAAAAATTTTTATTATGAACAACCAGAGTTATTAAATAATAATAATTATATCAATTTGATGAAATTTAATAAAATTATTTCTTTAAAAATACCACAAAAAAATGATTTTGTCGCAAATAATGATGATAGTCATGATGTCGTTTCTAATTTGATGATTTTTATGAATTGGAATTGTGCAAAAGAAATGTTTAGAAATAAATCAGGAATATTCAGAACTAATTCTATCAAAGAAATAACAAAAGAAAATGTTTTAACTAATGAAAAAAAATATATTTGCAAACGGAATAATTCAATTGGAAAATATGAACAATTTACTGATAACACATCATTTAGACACGATTCACTCAATTTGGATTGTTATTTACAAATAACAAGTCCTATAAGACGATTGGTAGATTTCTTAAATTTAATAAAATTTCAAGAGAAATTTAACATGATACCTATTTCAAATACTGCATCAGATTTTTATAATAAATGGATTAATAAGTTGGAATATATAAATAATACAATGAATTCAATTAAAAAAATTCAAAATGATTGTAATATTTTGGATTTGTGTTCTTGTGACAAAAACATTTTAGATATTGAACACAAAGGTGTGATATTTGAAAAAATGGATAACAAAGGGAAAAATGGATTATTTAAATATACCGTTTTTTTACCAGAAATTAAAATTTTTGGTAAAATAAATGTTACAGAGAATATTGAAAATTATTCATACAGAAAAATTAAATTGTTTTTATTTAATAATGAATTTAAACAAAAAATAAAATTTCATCTATTGAGAGAAAATTAAACCGACGAACATGATGGTTTTGACAATCAATTCATCAATGTTAATATAAATTTTTCAAGTTCAAATATATCAATTTCAGGTAATTCAGCATGTGATTCCCAAAAATATTTACAAAAACACCAAATAAAATTATAATCGTTTTTGTATAAATGTGGAAATTGTTCTATTAAACCATTTTGTATTTTTGATGGTAAAAAACTCAAACTATCTATTGGTAATACATACGATAATTGTAAAAGTTCTGATACTGGATAAGATTCTTTTTTTTCAAAAAACGACGTTTCATAATATGGTATATATTTTATCAAATCACATAATAATGGCGGATAATTATATTTGTACGACCATCTCCAATCACAGCATCCATTGTTATAATATTTAAAAACCCATTCTAGTCCCTCCAAATAATTTATACAAATTTGTTTTCTTCTTGTGTCATCAATTTCAATATTAAATAATATTTTATAATACCGTCTCTCCCAATCTTCTTTTAATGGGTTTATATATTTTTCTAATTCTCTCTCAAATGATGGTAGATTATCAATTTTTTTCAAAACATTTTCGGGTGTATCTACAGGAAAAAACATTTTCTCTCTTCTGTCCCTCAATTTGAATTCTTTTTGAATCAATTCTTCTTCTGAAATTGAAATATATTGGATTAATTTACGTAGATTTTTCCAATTAATTGTTTTACCATCAATAAGCGTTTGATTAGTATTTCCTATTGTAGATTTATAGGCAGTTAACAATTTATCAATACCCCCTGTCCGAATATTAATTGCAGGAAAATGAGGCATAAAATCATTTCCTAAAAAAAAACACAAAAAAATATAATCGTAAATTCTATTATCATTTTTAAATTGGTTATCACACATATCATTTGTAATAACTGATGTTAACTCGGGAATATCTAAAATATATTTTTCATTTGGTTCTAATTCTATATTAATAGATTTAATGAATTCAGGTGTTTCTCTAAACAGGTATATTTTTTTGCAAATAGGTAAATGATTAATACATAACATAATCAAATCTGCATCTAAACCATAGACAATTGTTGTTAGTTCTAAATGTTCTTTTGTATGATTTCTAATAAAATCAAATAATTTATGTTCTCCTTCGCCATGAAAATCAGAAGTAGATAAAATTATATTTTTAACATTATATTTAGAAGGGTCTTTATAATATGTTTTAATTTCTGTATTTAATTGATTCATGAAACTTGTTCCAGGTGTTATAGCAGTAGTATTCCATGTATCTGGTTTTGAATTTTTGAATATGGTTTTGGATATTTCTTTTAGATACATTGATTTGTATCTGCGTTGTCTTTGTTGTTCCATTTTTGCTACAGGAGCAACTCCATCAAAAGCTATAAAAATAAATGTATCTGGTTCAATCAAACATATATATTCGTCTATTTTCTTAATAACATTTGATATTATAGTTTTCACATCATTTTCCAGTAATTTTGAAAAGTCAATATTATAAACAGCATCATAAATAATTGAATTACAATCCATATATAAATTATTTACTTTTAAGGTGTTTTTATTTAATTTTTTAATTATATTTGTATGATTTTTTACAATATAAGAAAAATATGAAGGAATACCCATTACAAAATATATATTTAAATGTTTATATCTTTTTTCATAATTTATAATATTACAACGCACAACAAATCAATGCGAATGCTTAACAAATCTATGCGAATAAACAACAAATCTATGCGAATACATAACAAATCTATGCGATTGCACAAAACAACAAATCTATGCGAATGCACAAAACAAAAAATCTATGCGAATGCAAAACATTGCGTCATTCACTTTTAATACGTTTTTTTACATGTTATAATAAAATTTATACAATTTACAATTTTTTTATTATTATAATATATAATGTTATTGTCAAAAAGAAAAAATATGAAAAAATCTTTTAGTAAAAAAAAAAGAAGAAATGTTAAACGGGGTGGGGGTTTTCAATCTGGATCAGTTATGTCTTTGATAATATTATTTATATTATTTTCAGTAGTTACAGATGGAAGTGTAGAACAATTTAATATAACTCAAGATATACTGTATTATTTGGAACGTGTCGGTGATTCTTCGATATTACAATATATTATATACGGATTAAGCAAATTTTTGTCTGAATCACAATTTAAGTCTATTGTAAATGTCTTAATAATGACAACTCAAAATTTGAAGTTAAAACCAATATTGAATACGTTTTTGGTAACCCTTGATTATGCAAAAATAAGTGTCACTCCTTGTACATGGTCTGAAGTTGTACTGAAAAGTTCTATAGATTATATTATCGGCGGAAATGATCGTTGTGTAGAAAGAGCACAAAATCAAGCAAATTTATTAATAGCATTAAGAAATGGTAATACTGTTGGAAAATATGGAACATTGGTTTGGATGTTAAAAAAAGTGTATTCATTAATAAGAACTCGTTTAGCAACCGAACCATTAGTAGAAGATGATGAAAATAATCGTAAATCAAAAAGACAAAAGGTAGATCCAAATGATTTACCTTCTATAGGTGCAACAGCTGAAGAAGAACCAAATATACAACCTTTTGTTAATGAAATTCAAAATGTTATTGATAAATCAATAAATAATCCATTAGCTGTTTCTCCAACAAACACACAAAACAGTAGCCCTAATAACAGCGTTTATAACAGTCCCGATAACAGCCTTGATAACACTCCTGATAACAGCCAAAATAATAACGAGAACCTTAATAGTTTGGACAATAGACAAATTAGTATTGATACTGATACAGGATATGAATCAGCAAATTCTGAATGTAGTGTAGACCCAAAAATAATAAACGTAATTGTAGATGAACTTGGAGACAATTTTTCTAAATTAATTTTGAATGAACCTTCATCAAATGCTGAAGATTTACAAAATATATTAAATGAAATAGGTGATAATATTGAAAAAAATATAAATCCTCTTGATAATTGTGAAAATAAAGGAGGAAAAAGTACATTTAGAAAAACAAAAAAACAAAAAAACAAAAAAAAACAAAAAAAATCAAGAAAAACAAGAAAAACAAGAAAAAATAAAAAAACAAGAAATAAATTCTAAATATTATTTGGTAAAAATCATGTTTTTTACAAAAAAAAATGTTTTTATTAATTATTGTTATGAATTACAATGTAAATAAATATATTTTATATCCATTTTAAAAAAATGCGGATAATAATAAATTTAAATTCAATATATATTAATATACATTAAATTTAAATGAAATTGGAAACAGAATTAGTAAATATTATAGATAAAAAATTGGATTTTTTCAAAAACGTTATACAAAAAACGATAATTCATGTTCATAAAAATAAAACTCTTGATATTTTAGCATTAACTGATGTATGTTTATGTCTAGATAAATTAATTGAAATTAATAAAAAAATAAATATATCTTCGCTACATGATGATAATATTAATAACGATGCTTTAATAAATAATTTACAATTGATAAATAATCAATTATCCAGCTTATTTAAAAATTATGGAACAGAAAGCTTTGAAGATTTTATTACAATTTGTTTCGGTAATAATCACAAAATAATTAATAATAATGATGAATCACTTAAGTTTGATTTATTAAAAAAATATTTTCACCCAATAAGTTATAGTGTTTATAATATCACATCAAATGAATCTAAGAATAAAAAATCCGATAAATCAAATAAAAAAAAAAAAGAAATGTTTATTGAACATAAAATAGATAATTTTAGTTGTACTGACATAATGGCTAATTTTAAACAATTCAATATTAAAGTCTATGGTATCAATGTATACATTTATGATTCTAATTCTAACAAGGGTATCATGGTAAATGGTATATTAGATGATATTATTATAGACTTTTTAAATAACAAATTAATTACACAAAAAATAGAAGGAATAAAAAGTAACATAAACGAAAACAATGATTTTCACCAAGATTCATATGATAGATTTTTGTCATCATTGACCTTGAAAGATTATTTAATTAATGAATGTGATGCAGATTTTTATAATATATTTGCTGGATATATTAGTAACAATAATGTAATGAAAAATAAATCAATATCTCAAAATATCAAGGATTTTATAGTAAATGATATGTATACCAAAAGATATACATTAATTCAATTACTAATTAATTCAAAGTATTATGAGAACCAATATTTAGCTTATTTATTATATGACCTTCTCTCAAATGATTCTAATGATAATGTAGATACACAAGAACAAATAATTATATTTGATAGTTTCCCGAATGCGATTAAACAGTATTTTAAACATGCAATGAAAAAAACTATTCAATATACTAATGATTTATCAAATTTTGACATAAATAAAGTACCATTAGAACAGCAAATATGTTTAATGAAAGTTAATGATGCAGTTAAAGAAAAGGCAATGATGAAACTGAAAGAAGTAAAAGCTAAGTCTGAAGATTCAGGCTCTAAAGCGAGACAATATCTTGATGGTTTATTAAAAATACCGTTTAATATTTATAAGAGAGAACCTGTATTAAATTTGATGGAAACAATTAAAACAAATTTTATTGGTATTTATACAAAATATAATATTAATGAAATCTTACCGGAAATAAAAATTAAAGACAACGTTACGAGTATTGAAATTATCAAAGATGTAAAAAATATTAAAACATTTATAAAAATGTCTTATAATTTAGAAAAAATTATAGATTATTTGTTGATTGGTGACAAAAATATATTAATTGATAAAATTATTATTATTAATGAATTATTACAGAATAATCATTTGAACGAACTTGTAATAAAATATCATGGAAAGAAAAAAAAAGAATTGCAAAAAGAAATCGATACTTTTACCAATTTTTTAAAATTAATTCAAAAAAACAATCAAAATATTAAATTAATAGAAGATATTTATAATTATTTTAATAATTTTATTTCTCCTGATATAAATATTCAAAATATTAAACACGATATAAACGTTATAGACGACGGATTCAATAAAATTAATAATTATATGTGTCATGTTAAATCTACGATGGATCAATCTGTTTATGGTCATGATAAGGCTAAAAAACAAATACAACGTATTATTGGTCAATGGATTAATGGAAAACAAGATGGTTATTGTTTTGGATTTGAAGGACCACCTGGTGTAGGTAAATGTTTTGCAAAAAATACTCCAATAATGTTATCAAATGGAGAAATTAAAATGGTTCAAGATATAAAAATAAATAATAAATTAATGGGGGATGATAGTACTGAAAGAAATATTTTATCACTCGGTAACGGTAAAGAAAAAATGTATAAAATTGAACAAAAAAAAGGTGATGATTATATAGTCAATGAAAGTCATATATTAAGTTTAAAAATGTGTAAATCAAATAATAACGAAAAAGAAGTAACTGTTTTGAATAAAAATTATTTGAAAAATGATATTATTGATATTTGTATAAAAGATTATATCAAATTACCAAAATATATCAAAGATTGTTTCAAGGGTTATAAAATTGGGTTGAAATTTGAAGAAAAACCTGTTGATTTGGAACCATATGCTTTGGGTTGTTGGTTAGCTAATAGAAGTGTATATGATTTTACTATAAGAAATAAAGATGAAAATATTGTTAAATATTTTGAATCATTTACTAAAAAATATAATTTAACAGTAAAAAAAGGAACAGTAAAAAAAGGAACAGTAAAAAAAGGAACAGTGCAAAATAACATAAATTATTTTTTCTCCCTTACAAATCATGACGGTACTCTAAAAGAAGTTATTGATGACAAAAAAACACAATTACATGATGTGGATATTTTCTCAAATAAATTGAAAGAATATAACTTACTAAATAATAAACATATTCCAAATCAATATAAATGTAATTCTCGTAATATAAGACTACAACTATTAGCTGGTTTTATTGACACTAATGGTTATTATAATAAAAAAAATAATTCATTACAAATTTCACAAAAAGATAAGATACTTACCGAAGATATTTTGTGGCTTATAAGATCACTTGGTTTTGTAGGAACAATTCACAAAAATTTGAAATTTATTATTAATAAAGGAGAGAAACATTTTGAAAAATATTATAGAATAACTATTACTGGTAACGGAATGCACAACATTCCGGTTTTGTTAGAGAGAAAGAAGCCGAAAGAAAACAATAAATCAAGAGATTATTTAAATAATGAAATTAAAGTAATTCCTTTAGAAGAAGGTGAATATTTTGGCTTTGAAATAGATGGCAATTCAAGATTTTTGTTAGGCGATTTTACAGTAGCACATAATACAAGTTTGGCCAAAAATGGGTTAGCTGATTGTTTAAAAGATGCTGATGGTGAAAATAGACCTTTTGCAATGATTCAAATGGGTGGGGATTCAAATGGTAGCACATTACATGGACATAATTATACATATGTAGGTTCAACATGGGGTTCAATAGTTCAAATATTAATTGATAAAGGTTGTATGAATCCAATTATATTTATTGATGAGATTGACAAAATTAGTAAGACAGAACATGGTAAAGAAATAGTTGGCATTTTAACACATTTATTGGACCCTGCACAAAATGATTGTTTTCAAGATAAGTATTTCTCTGGAATTGATATTGATTTATCAAAAGCGTTATTTATTTTGTCTTATAATGATGTTGATGCTATTGATAAAGTATTATTAGATCGTATTCATAGGATAAAATTCTCAAATCTTTCTTTGGAGGATAAACTAATTATTTCTAAAAATCATATGTTACCTGAAATTTATAAAAAAATAGGTTTAGAAGATATTATATTCTTTTCTGACGAAGTTTTGAAATTCATAATTGATGAATATACATGTGAATCGGGTGTAAGAAAATTAAAGGAAATATTTTTTGAGATTATAGGAGAAATTAATTTAGATATTTTGAAAAAAACAAAGGAATATGATATACCTATTAAAATAACAATTGAAGATATTAAAAATAATTATTTCAAAGATAAGAGAGAAGTTTTCACACGCAAGGTTTCTGACATATCACATGTCGGATTTGTTAATGGAATGTATGCAACTACAATTGGTTCTGGTGGAACACTACCTATACATGCCATGTTTTATCCATGTGATAAATTTTTAGATTTGAAATTGACTGGTTTACAACAAGAAGTTATGCGTGAAAGTATGTATGTTTCATTAACTGTAGCATGGAATTTAACATCATTAAAAAAACAGTCGGAATTAAGAGCTAAATACGATTCAAAAAATAAGTGCGGTATTAATATTCATACTGGCGATGGTTCAGTTTCAAAAGATGGACCTAGTGGAGGTTGTGCTATATCGTGTGCTATTTATAGTCTTTTAAATAATATTACAATTAAACACGAATTTGGAATTACTGGAGAAATTCAAATGTCGGGAGATATTACAGCAATTGGGGGATTGTCAAACAAAATTATTGGTTCAATTAAATCTAACGTAAAATCTTTTATTTTTCCAAAAGAAAATCAGAAGGATTTTGATGAATTCCTCGAAAAATACAAAGATAAAAATATTTTGAACGGTATTAGTTTTTTTCCTGTTAGTCACATAAACGAAGTTTTAGAAATTATTATGAATAAATAAATGTTGAGAGAACTTTAATATATTATTGTTTTATAATATATATGTCAGCCACACTTAAAATAGTTCAACCATATAATATTACTGTTTTCCTTAGTTTTTTTAGTCCAATAATATTAGCAAGTTCTTTTGTAATATCTTCATTTGTTTTCCAAAATTTTAAAGGTTTTATATATTTAGGATTCATAATAGCAATGAGTGTTTTAAGAAATTATACTTATATGCTATATGGTAGTACAGAAATGATTAATGATAATACTGTTTGTAGTACTGTTCAATATTCAAAATATGGAAATGCTGCTTTTAGTAGTTTCATATTTGGTTTTTCAATTATGTATATATGCTTACCAATGTTTGCAAATAATGCAGTCAATTATTCTGTATTTACTGGATTGTTATCATATTTTGCAATTGATACTTTTTTGAAAACTTATGGAACAGGATGTGTTCAATTTAAAGATGTGTTTTTTAACACATTAGCCGGGTTGCTTTCTTCCGCATTAATTGTAACTTTGATGTATTCAGGAGGTTCATCCAAATTTCTTTTTTTTAATGAAGTATCTTCTAATAAAGAATCGTGTAGTCGTCCTAAAAACGAAACATTTAAATGTAAAGTTTTTAAAAACGGTGAGTTAATTGGAAATATTTAACTATTAGAACCTCAAACATATCTAATAATTTTTTTATTTTATTAAATATTTAAAACGTCAGAGTACCGTTTGAAATATTCAAGTGTATAAACAATTTAAAGATTATGATTTTATTTATATACATATGTGTGAAATACAATCAGAATTATTTATAAAAAGACTGAATACAGATGCTATTATTCCATCACGGGGCTCAAAATTTTCCGCAGGTCTTGATATTTCTTCCTCTGTTGATACAATAGTTCCTGCTAAAGGAAAGGCAATTATTAAAACTGGTTTGTCTATTGCGTGTCCGTTTATGACATATGCAAGAATTGCACCAAGATCCGGATTGACTGTTAAAAAATTTATTGATGTTGGGGCAGGGGTTGTTGATTGCGATTATAGGGGTGAAATTGGGGTTGTATTGTTCAATTTTTCTGATATTGATTTTCAGGTAAGAAAAGGTGATAAAATTGCCCAAATGATTATTGAAAAAATTTGCATGTTTGAACCAATTGAAGTTGATGAACTTATTGATACACATCGGGGTGATGGCGGTTTTGGTTCAACAGATTTTAAAAAATGTGATTAGTATTTTCCCGTTAGAGATTATACACCTTCGGGCATTTCAATACTTTATCATATAATATTAAAAAAAAAACAATAACAATAACAACATGTTATAAATTATTTAGAGCTACTGGTTCAACAGCTGGTTCAACATGTGGTTCAAAAACTGGTTCAACATGTGGTTCATCAACTTGTTCAACATGTGTTTCAACATGTGGTTCAAAAACTGGTTCAACATGTGGTTCAACATGTGGTTCAACAACTGGTTCAACATGTGGTTCAACATGTGGTTCAACAACTGGTTCAACATGTGGTTCAACATGTGGTTCAACAACTGGTTCAACAACTGGTTTAACAACTGTTTCAACAACTGGTTCAACATGTGGTTCAACATGTGGTTCAACAACTGGTTCAACAACTAAAATTTGAGTATTAATTTGAGATTTTATAATATTTTGTGAAAAACTTTTGATGTTTTTTATTAAAAAACTTTTAACATCATTAATAACTAATTTTCTTTGAAAAGAATCCGCAATTAACTGCATATTTCCATTTGTGTTATAAACTGAAACAAACTTTTTGAATGTATTTAAAATGTTTGTTTTGGAATATATATTAATATTTTTAAAATGAAATAAACTTTTGTTTTTTTTGTTATTAACAACATTATGAAAACAAAATAACATTCCTTTAAAGTCTGATTTACACGATATATGCTTAATATCAATTTTGGATAAAAATTTTGTTGCATGTTTAGAACATTCCGGACAAGGTAAAAAATTACATATCCTTTTGATTATTTGAAACATGTTAAGATGTAAATCTTTAAAATCTTCGTCTTTAATTTGTTCCGCAAGTGAGTGAAATAATGACCAAGTTATAGGACCCCACGATTGAATTGGCGACATTATATATTAGTATTAAGCAAAAAAATATAAAGATACTAACAATTAATATAAATATATTCTAAATGAAAAATTATATAATTGAAGAAAATATAAATTTTTTTAAAGAATTAAATAATTCATTAAATGAAATTCAAAGTGAAAAAAAAACAGATGAAGATGATAATAAATGTTTAATAACAGGAGAAATTTTGACTGATAAATATGTTACTTTATTATGCGGTCATAAATTTAATTATAAATCAATATATAACGATGTATATAATCATAAAAAAAAATCAAATTCATTAGAAACAGCATTAGCACACGGAGAAATAAGATGTCCTTATTGTAGGCAAAAACAACAAACCTTATTACCTTTTTATTATGATTTAAGTTTCAATAAAATTGAAGGTGTAAATTGTGCTTATTCAAAATCAAATCAATATACAACAAAAGTACTTTGTGCGTTTATTACTACAAATGATAATTATAATATTAATCAATCAGAAGTAAATAATTCCACATTAGGTAATGTTGAATTTATTAATTGTTATGAAATAGGTAATCATAAATTAAATAATGTATGTTATTGTTGGAATCATGTGAAAACTAAAAAAATGGAATTGAAAACTATTGCAAATAAAGAAAAAATTTATAATATACAAAAGAAAAAGGAAATAAAACAACAAGAAAAGGAAATAAAACAACAAGAAAAGGAAATAAAACAACAAGAAAAGGAAATAAAAAACAAAATCAAAAATGAGTTAAAGAATATAATCAATAGTTCTAAAATTACGAAATCAAAAAATAATGATGAAATAATTGATTTAACAGGAGATAATTTCGTTATATCTAATAATATTATTGAAAATAGTTGTGTTACAATATTAAAAACAGGTAATAGAAAGGGTCAAATGTGTGGAGTGAAAATTTCAAACGATTGTTTATGTTTAAGACATTATAATTTATTACATACACATGTTAAAAAATAAAACGATATAAAAACATATTTATATTCATAATATATAATATGGATACCAAAGAGGAACTTGTAGCTAATATAAAAGATTGGATTAAGTTAGATACTCAAATAGCACAATTAAGAAATGAAATAAAAGAATGTAATAATAAGAAAAGGTTATTAACTGATAATTTGGTTACAGTGATGAAAAAAAATACCATAGATTGTTTTGATATAAATGGTGGCGCATTAATTTATAAAAAGAATACTTATAAAAAGCCTATAAATGCTAAATCTTTATTGCAATCTTTGCAAAATTATTATAAAGACGACCTTGATGTTGCGAGTCAATTGACAAAACATGTTATGGATAATCGTGAAATTCAAACAAAGGAAACTATTAGGCGAAAAATAGATAAGTAATTTAAATAAATATAAATTGTGAATTATGTATATGAATTCAATTATATATCCAATAATTGATAAATTGAATAAAAATTTGAAAAATGTATTTTTAAAAGATTTTAAAAATGTAATATTTTACCCTTATGTTATTAACAAAAAAGAGACAACACCCTTTATAACTATTTTATTACAAAAATATAAGGAACTAAATGATTTTAATTTTATCAAACTGAATATTACAAAAAATGAATATTATAAATGTGATATTCAATGTTATTTTGATGATTATATCAAAAAAATTGTTCAACAAAAAGATATAGAATTCAATGGTTATTATTATTACGATGACAAAATTTATTTATTCTATAATTTGACAAACTGTAGTAAAATAATCAATTACGACCCTTATTCTAGTGATAATGGTTGTGATACATGTTTATGTACTTTAAGTGAAATAATTAATGATACTAAAATATATAACATAAATATAAACAAAGAAGCATATGATTTTTTAATTAAAAATTCAGAGTTGTTATTTTTAAAAGATAAAAATAATATTCCTTATGAAATTCCAGTTATTGGGTATGTAGGAACGTCAAGAAAAAATGTTAAATTTAATTATATATTCGGTGCAACATCGTGTATTGATGGAATAATGGGTTCTTATTATTATTTTACAAATTATACTAACGCAATACAACAAGCTTCAAATAATGGTGGTATAATTAGATTTGCAATATTTTTAGGTGATGTGTTTGTTAAATTAAATTCACATCCTAAAAACAGATTGAAATATGATATTGATAATTCTATAATTAAACAAAAATTATTGATTGATGATTCAAATGAAGCTTTAACAATGAGAGTAACCGATTATGATGGTAAGTGGGCTTTAGAGAGAGATAGTTTATATTTAGGAGTTATAGAATTGGATAATGGTTTTTTTATGAAAAATACTCCTTTGTATGTGTTGAAAAATATTAATCAACATGTATCGTTGAGTTATCATTATGTTTAATAAAAATATAAGGATTTGTATTTTAAATAATTATATTCTAAATAATTATATAATATGTCATTCAGCGATATAATAACGTTATTAGGTTTTTCCTTATTGTTTTTTTATAGTTTATCAAAAATATTGGTTTTTTATGGTATTAATGAGGATGTTTATGGAGTATTTGTATTATTCTATATGTTCTTAATATTATCAAAAATAATATTACCTAATAAATATCCATCAATTTTATAGCATTTCATCTGTATTTTGAATTACTTTTACATTTGTTTTAGTATTTTCTATTATTTTTATAAGGATATCACGATCTATTTTATCACAAAGATTATCTGTAATTTCACTTTCGATTGGATTACGATTGTTTATTTTTTTGAAAGATAAAATAAATTCCGATACTATGTTTTTATTAAGTTCATAATTATTTTTAATTTCATTTTCTTTATCATTTTGAAATTTTACTATATTATTAATTTTTTTGGTTATGTTTTCTGCTGAAGACCATGTGTTTATAAACTCATTTGTTGGAACAAGACCATCACAAATTTCAGGTTTAAATATTTTGCCGAAAGATAAAGATTTATTAAATGATTTCTTGAATATATTAATTATTTTTTCTGGTATGTTGGGACTCGTTTCCATCAATCTATCGTATTCTTCTTTGCTGTTTTTAATCATTTGTTGCACGTCAATTCTCTCTCTGGGGTGTTTCGCAAGTTCAATTTTCAGATTTCTATAAAATTTGCCCCATGCTATACTTGCAACACGATGAGCTTCATTTAATTGTGTTATTTTCAGAAATTGTTGTATTGTTGTTATTATACCGGCAATTATATTGAACGTACCTACAAGCATTCCAAAATAACCTTGATATGCAGGTGGTACTCTTTGTTGTGCGAAATTTGCTGTACCTGTTAAAGTAGATATTATAATTACAGGAATTGTGTACCATGTATTCAATGAAGAATACATACCATTGGATTTTGAATGTAGCCATCTATAACACATTGCTTTGTCTGCCCATTCTACTAAAATTTTCTCGTGTTCTACACTCCAATCAATTGTTGTTTTGACTAATGTATCTATTTTTTTTACGTCTTCTATATTATCTTCCATATAATATACAATTATAAGAAAAATATAATTATATATTATGGAACATAAATTTAGAACTCTAAAAAATGATTTTAAAATAATAACAGATATTAGATTTGATATAACAAATACAATTTACTTGTTGCATAACAAAATACAAAAAATGAATTCATTTTATAGTGAATTTATTAGAAATAATAAATCACAAATATTTATTTTTGGTTTAGATTCATTTAGATTTCAAAATAAATTGATAGTTATTGAATATGATGATATGAAACGCATGTTTTTAAGTATAAGCAATAGAATGTATTGTGAGTATTTTAAGTTATACAAGTTAATTGTTTCGTATATAAATGAAAATATAAATGATACAAAAATTAATGAACATATAAATGGTTTGAATTTTCCTGTATACAAAGATCTTGAACCATTCAAAGATTATGATTTAAAAATATTGTTGGATATTCATGAAAATATAATAATATTACTAGATAATATTTATGTTAATATGAATAAAAAAGAAAAGGATTTGTTGGTTCACAAAACTAAACAATGTTCAGGTTTTAATATTGATAATTTTGTATCTTCGTTTAATCATAATATTGTTATGATAAAAGAGAATTTGTCATTATTTATTACATATATAGATTTTTTTCATAAAACACATAAAAAATATATGACGAAATTATTAAATAAAATAAAATTGATGTTGAATGATATTGATAATGATATTAATTTAGACCTTATAAGTAAAACTGATACAATATATAATAAGCTGGATGATTTAGATTCATCATTATATGGTTCCATATTAGACCAAGATAAAAATATTGTTTTAACAAAAAATGATTTGAGAGATATTAAAAAGGTTGAAACAGAATTAATATTAAATCCGATTGTAGAAATATTAGAAAATAAATCAATTATTAACGACAATTATCTAAAATCTTCTACAATTATTGAAACGATAAATGATATTATTGTTACCCCTATTACAAAAAATGTAGATTCTTATGTCAAAAATAATAATACTATAACTGATATAATTTCAAATGAAACTGATATAATTTTAAATGAAACTGATATAAATGAAAATGAAACTGATACAAATGAAAATGAAACTGATATAAATGAAAATGAAAATGAAATAGGTATAATTGCAAATGAAAATGAAACAGGTATAATTGCAAATGAAAATGATATAATTGCGTGTGAAACAGGTATAATTGCAAATGAAACTGATATAATTGCGTGTGAAACAGGTATAATTGCAAATGAAACTGATATAAATTCACATAAAAAGAACAGATGAAACAATAATCACAATTCCGCTTGTAGTCGGTTTCTTTTTTCTCTCAAAAGTAAATTATATAATTCTTTTTTGAGAGAAGAGTATTAATATTTTTTTGTTTCAATGATTTTGATAAATAAAGTATATTTGTATTTTAACTATTCTTTTTTCTCTCAAAAGTAAATTATATAAATCTTTTTTTTTCTCTCAAAAGTAAATTATATAAATCTTTTTTTTTCTCTCAAAAGTAAATTATATAATTCTTTTTTGAGAGAAGAGTATTAATATTTTTTTGTTTCAATGATTTTGATAAATAAAGTATATTTGTATTTTAACTATTCTTTTTTCTCTCAAAAGTAAATTATATAAATCTTTTTTTTTCTCTCAAAAGTAAATTATATAATTCTTTTTTGAGAGAAGAGTATTAATATTTTTTTGTTTCAATGATTTTTATAGATAAAGTATATTATTGTTTCAACTATTCTTTTTTCTCTCAAAAGTAAATTATATAAATGTTTTTGAGAGAAGATTTATATAATATTTTTTTGTTTCAATGATTTTTATAGATAAAGTATATTATTGTTTCAACTATTCTTTTTTCTCTCAAAAGTAAATTATATAATTCTTTTTTGAGAGAAGAGTGATTAATATTTTTTGCGTAGCAAAAACACCCGACTACAAGCGGAATTGTGACAAGCGGAATTGTGAAAGCGGAATTGTGAATTTATTTTTTGCGTAGCAAAAACACCCGACTCTTACTACGTTGAAAGCGGAATTGTTAAAAAAATTGATTTAAAAAAAAATATATATATTAACAATATATAACGAAAATGGTTAAATATTCATGCGAACGATGTGGAAAGGAATTTTCTCAAAAATCTCACTATGATTCTCACAATAGACGCAAAACGCCTTGTGAAAATAATGCTGATAAAATTAAGGCAATGGTAGATAAAGCAGTTGAAGAAAAATTAAAAGAATTAAATAATAAAAAATGGATTTTTGAAAATGAAGTTAATACGCCTATGAATGAACTTAATCACATTAATAAATTGATTATTGAAAATGACGTTAATACCAATATGAATGAAATAAACCACAATAAAAAATTAAAAGTTGTATCTATGTTTGCAGGTTGTGGCGGATTAGATTTTGCTTTTCATAAACAATCAGATAATTTTGATGTAATATATGTTAATGATTTTGATCAAGATTCGTGTGATACATATGAAAAATATTATAAACATAAACCAGAATGTGGTGATATTGCCAAAATTACTACAATTCCTGATTGTGATATATTAACAGGTGGCTTTCCTTGTCAGGGTTTTTCAGTTGCAAATTTATACAGGAAAGAATCAGATAGTAGAAACAAACTATATTTGGAATTAGTAAGATTATTGAAATATAAGCGTCCAAAATATTTCATATTTGAAAATGTAAAAGGAATACAATGTTTAGGTGGATATGAAAATAATAAGGATAAAAAAAATAGTAATGGCAGGATATTTAAAATAATAGTTTCAGATTTGAAACAATGTGGATATAATGTTCATACAAAGTTATTTAAAATGAAATGGTATGATATACCACAAAATAGAGAAAGAGTAATATTTATTGGAATTCGTAATGATATTGCTGCTAATATTATATTTAATTGGCCTGAAGAAAAACAAGAGATAACAAAGACATTACATGATGCCATTGGTGATTTACCAATTGATTATGATGAAAATATACAACATATTGGGACAAAACATAAAGTTAAAATTACTGGATATATGGGTAATAGAAAATTAGAATGGAATAAAATTTCACCTACTATAACTGGACGAGGTGGCGGTGGAGGTGGTCCAGTAATTAATGTTCATCCCAGTGGAAAAAGAAGAATGACTGTAAGAGAATATGCTAGAATACAAACTTTTCCTGATGATTTCATATTTAACGGTTGTATTTCTTCTATGTATAGACAGATAGGGAATGCTGTGCCACCTAAATTCTCATTTATTCTAGCAGACTTAATGCATAAATTAAATAGTCAGTTATAATTACACCATTGAAGATTTAAAATGGGACAAAATCCCAAAATAAAAACATCAAAAATGTAAAATCAATAGTAGGAATCTCACCTACGATGGTCTAACTTTTTCTTCTAATATTTCTTTTATTTTTTCTTCATTATCCATTACGATACTATATATAATAAAAAATATTTATATAATTTTTCTTATAATTGTTAGACAATTTTGTCCCATTTTAAATCTTCAAGGGTTTAAATGAAAAAGAAACATGTATAATTTCAAATGAAACTGATATAGATGTAAATAAAAGTGATATAATGATAAAATAATAAAACTATAAAGTAAAACTGTGAATATATATAAATTATATTATTTACGTATATTCGTAGTTTTAATATATATAATAAAAATGAAATAAATATATAATTAGTTATTAATACAATATAAAGAAAAATGGATAAACGTATAAACAAAAAAACTGAAGTCTATGTTACTACATTTAAAGATAATATAAGGAATAAAGCAATTCAACTGGGTATATTAGATAATAATGTAAATAAATTAATAGAATATGTGTATGATTATGAGCGGTTGGTTTTTAATCAAGATGATTTTATGAAGAGAAAACGTATAAAAAATATAGTGCCATTATGCGATAGATGTTGTGCAAAAAGGTCAAATGATGAACAATGTACGAGAAAGAAAAGGTCAGGAATGATTTATTGTGGTACCCATATAAAAGGAACCCCACACGGTTTCATAACGGATTCAATTGATACAAAAAACACAACTAAAAAAATAGAAGTATGGGCAAATGATATTCAAGGAATAATATATTATATTGATAATTTAGAGAATGTTTATCGTGCTGAAGATATAATTTCAAATAAAATAAATCCAAAAGTTATAGC
>Ga0209491_10003073_pt1 | contig 28305 bp, 14 predicted proteins | sample BON02_FD_187213 | JGI IMG/M metagenome (GOLD analysis project Ga0209491, IMG submission 187213) | Freshwater microbial communities from Lake Bonney liftoff mats and glacier meltwater in Antarctica - BON-02 (SPAdes) (version 2) | ecosystem: Environmental > Aquatic > Freshwater > Ice > Glacier...
CCGATCCCGGCGGCCTCCAAAAACTCAAAATTTAACAAACCGAAGAGAATGTAGTGCCCGAAGAAATTTTCAGCACCTGGAACCCCTTGAAAACAAAAGGATCTCACGAGGTGATGTTAAAGATGGGTTAGCGGATCGTTTACGCTGCTCATTCAAGCGAAATTTTCCTGACCGGTCTATAGCGCATCGGACAAAAATTATGAGGTTTCGGACAGAGATGCGGGTTATTAGATGAACTTAGATGGCTGGCCCCTCTATTCTTTAAAATTTAACCCCCTGGCACCACTCCGACCCCTTCAATGACGCCCGCAAGCACTCAACCCTAAAAGCGAATCCCAGCAATAAAGAAGACGCGCCCCCCCTTTCCGCGTCTTTATCTTTGCTTGGCCATAGATGGAAAGTCACTTCGGAAGCAATTCCAGAGTGACTTCGATCTAACAATAATTGATAAATCTCAACCTCAAAAACAAATCCCTGCAATCCGCGATTAAGTTCAAACCAAGAAACAATGACCCGACTTCTCTCGTCCCTTCTCCTTGCCACCGCGACCACTCTTGTGGCTGCCGACGACCTTCGCCTCGAAAGAGACGAGAACACCGGAACCATCTCCATCCACCGCATTACCTCCCCGCAAGCAATCCTCACCCAAGTCGCAGGCCCAACCACCCGACCCTACCTCCACCCCATCGTCGCCCCCGATGGCAAAGGTGAACTCACCGAATTCAGCCCCGGCCATCACAAACACCAAACCGGTCTCTACTGGGGCTTCACCCGCGTGAACAAACGCGACTACTTCCACAATCTCCAAAGCGATTACTGGAAACGGAACACCTCCCAGATCCTCATAGCCTCCGGTCAATCCGTCTCCTGGCAAACCTCCTACGACCTCCTCGACACTAAAGGGCAGCCCGTCCTCACCCAGACTCAAACCTGGACCATGTCCTCCTCAAACCAGGAGCACATCCTCGATCTCAACTGGCAAGGGACCGCAAAAACAGACGTCACCATTGGCAAATGGAATTATGGCGGACTCTTCCTCCGCATGCCCTGGCACAAAGGAAAAACGAAAGGAGAAGTCATCAACTCCGCCCTTCAAAAAAACAATCAAGCCGAAGGGAAACGAGCCGTTTGGGTCGACGTCGGAATGGACATTGAGGGCCGTGACGACTGGGGCCACATCACCATCTTTGACCACCCGAAGAACAGCGACTTCCCCCTCCCTTGGCGCGTCGACGGACAACTCGGAATCGGCCCCTCCCGCGCCATCCTCGGCGACTGGAAAATCCCAAAAGGCCAAACTGAAACCATCCGCCACCGCTTCCTCATCCACACCGGAAAACTCAATCCCGAAGCCCTCACCAAAAAGTGGGAAAGCTACAGCAAGCTTCCCTACCGCGACGTGACCTTCATCTCCACCCCTGCCAAACCCGTTCCTCTCATCGATCTCAATCAAGCACGCCTCGAAAACATCGTTGAGATGGACCGCGACGACGAGTTGTCCTCGATCGTGGGCGCTCCCGTCTTCGGCAAGCAACGCCTGTTCGACGATCAACGCTATCCGAACGTGGTCGTTACCGTGAAAGGAACGGTGCTGGCGGTCTGGGGTAATTCCGGAGTTGCGGTGCGTCGGAGTGAAGATGGAGGAAAGTCGTGGGGCCGCCCTATCCCGGTGGCCCGTGCCGGTTACCACGGGGGAGGCACGATTGTCGATGCGAATTCGGGAGACATCCTGGTCTTCGTCGAAGAACGGCAACCACCCGCTCCACTTACTCTCTACCGTAGCCAGGACGATGGCCGATCGTGGCAACCGCAAGCCACGGTTATCGCAAAGGACGTCAACGGAAACCGTCCTTCCATGCACATGAACGAGCATGGGATCACGTTATTACGCGGTCCCCACAAGGGGCGCCTGCTTCGCCCCTCGCGATACTACGGACCGAAAGATGACGAAGAGAATTGGCCTCGGCAGTATACCAACGCCATCTACAGCGACGACGGTGGCAAGACCTGGAATACCAGTGAGCCGTTCCCCGAGAAGGGAACGGGTGAAGCCGCCCTGGTTGAGTTCGCCGACGGACGGATCTATTACAACTCGCGCCTCCACTGGCCCAAACGACCGCGAAACGGTCGTCGCCGCGAGGCGTGGAGTGTCGATGGTGGAGCGTCTTGGCGAAATTGGAAAATCGTCGAAGTGCTCCCTGATGGAGACCAAGGACGGCCCTACGGCTGCATGGGAGGATTAGCCAGATTGCCACTCGACGACCGGGACGTCTTGATCTTTAGCAACCTCGATACAAACGCTTCGCACCGTGAGCGCGTGACGGTGTGGGCGAGTTTCGACGGCGGAACAACTTGGCCCGTCAAGCGACTCGTCGACGAAGGTCGGAGCGGCTATTCGTCACTCGCTGTCGGTCGACCCGGCACGACCACCGCAGGATGGATCTACTTGCACTACGAGCAAGATCCGTTCAAAGGCTCCCACTTGGCCCGATTCAACCTCGCTTGGCTACTCGGTGGCAAGCCAACCGGGGATGGCGAAATTCCAAACCTGAAACTCAAGTGATCCCTTCAACGGCTCACTCAAGCGTCCACGCAAAAAGCAAATTCCTGCTATGAGGTTGGTCAAGTCCGGGTGTGATTTTTTTGGCTCTTCGACAGGAGCGCATGACGGAATTTAGTGCCCAATCCGCTGGAGAGCCCAAGTTTACTGAGCCTGATCCCTTGATATAACGCTCTGCAACTTTGGTTCAAGTCCAGCAAGCCAAATTAGGTTAGATATCAGCCTCGATCCATTGCCAGCCATGGCTTCAGGGCTGATGGCTGGCAGGGAAGGGGAAAAGCGTCATGCAAAGATGTCGAAGAGCCATTTTTTTCGCGTTTGGTTTCGGTTAGATCGGTTCGGAAGTTCGAGTTTGATGGTGGTATCGGCGGTTTTTCACGAAGGCCTTTCTTCCCTCTGGAGTGTGATCGGGCTTCCGACCAACACAGCCTGCGATCCCCGCGTTTGCTGGTTCGCAAAGCGCCTGGTGACTTATTCGAGTCGAGGAAAGAAATGACGGTCTCATCTAGCAATCGGGCGTTCTTTCGTAACGACCACGGAATTTTTCAAACGTGCGACATTCGTAACAAAATTGAGATGGTTAAATTTAGTTCGGTGGAGCCTTGTTGGTCAGGTGGTTTCGTTCTGCTTTGATTTTATCGGTCGAGTCACAGGCCGCGTTCGACAGGTAGATCAAGGGCGATTGGCTTGAACTTCCCAATCGCTTACGTAGTGGTGAAATATTTTCCGCTAGACAAATGAGCACGAAAATGGTGTGCTTTTGTCAGTGAATTCCCTCGAAGCAGCTCATCCCGTTGGAAAAACCAGCGCAAAACCACCCGCACTCCAGATTGCCGTCGCGCAGACCTGCACGGATTGGGAGGTCGCTCATCAACTTCTGGATGAAGAACACTTTTTGGGGGCTGGGCGGGAAGCGGGTGATCGCCTCTGCCAGTTCATTTTAGAAGACGGACAAGTCATTGGCGTCCTCATCTGGTGTGCCGCCGCATGGCATCTCAAGGGCCGTGATGAAACCATCGGCTGGGACCCCGTCACGCGTTCACACCGGCTCAAACTCGTGGTGCAACTCCGCCGCTTCCTCGTGCTGGACAAAGCCCGGCGACCCAATCTCGCCTCCCAGTCCCTCGGCCTCGCCCTGCGATCCGTCACCTCGCAATGGCACCACAGCCACGGTTACGAACCCTTGTTGGCGGAGAGTTTCAGCGATCCCGAGAGCCATGCCGGGACCGTTTACAAAGTGACCAACTGGCATCTTGCCGGAGACACCAAAGGCTTTTCCCAGGTTCGCAATTCCGACACCACCCACGATTATTACCAACCGAACGGACGCCCAAAAAAACTCTGGCTCTACCCCCTGCACCCCCAAGCTTACTCCTTGATGTGTGCCCCGGAACTTCCCGAAAAAAGCAAAAAAGCGGACGTCGGTCCCGGAGGAGAACGCAGCCCGCTCAAAGTGACCCAGCTCACAAGTCTCCGCAGTGCCTTGCTCGAAGTGCCTGATCCCCGCCGCGCCCAAAGCCGTCGCCATCCCCTCAGCGCCATGCTCACCCTCGTCGCCCTCGGCCTCCTCATGGGAGGACGCCACATGCGCAGTATTCACAACAAAATCACCCCTTTGAGCCAAAGCCACCGCGAAGCCATCGGGCTGCGAGTGCGCGAAAAAGACGGCAGCGGGCGGCTCAAAATGCCCGGCTACGACGCCCTCAACGACCTCCTGAACAAGATCGACCCCGACGCCTACGCCGAAGCCCTCACCCGTTGGCTTCAACAAAACCAAGGCAGCCTGCCCCAAAGCCTCGCCTTGGATGGCAAATCCATCGGCAATGGCAAATGCGGAATGATCGTGACGCTGTGTCGCCAGGAAGACGGACGCCCCGTCGGAATGAGAGCGGCCACCGGGAAAAAAGAAGACAGCGAAGTCAGTGAAGCGCGCACCCTTTTGAAGAGCGACGAAGTGATCCTCGCCAACAAAATCGTGACGATAGATCCCCTTCACAACAAACAAGAGACCCTCCGAATCATCGCGCAAAAAGGAGGGGACTACCTCGTCGGGACCAAAGACAACACCTCGGATCGGGTCAAAGCCTCCCAAGCGGCTCTCCAGGGAGTCCCCCCTTTTTAGACCAAACCGAAGCCGGACACGGACGCATCGACAACCGCAAATACACCTTTGCTCCGATCAGCCCGGTGGAGGCCGGACTGCCCTACGCGCGCAGCACCTTTGAGTGCCAACGCACTTGGGTGGACCTCAAAGACCTCGAAGAATGCGACCTTGAAGCACGGAGTCACACCCGCAACTTCCTGAGCAGCCTCAGCCCTGGAGACGACCCAGGAAAGCTGAAGCGAGCCGCCGGAGTGATTCGGAACCACTGGGGAGTTGAGAATAAAAACCACTACAAAAAAGACACCTGTCAGTGGGTGGAAGATGACCATCGACACCGGCGGGTCAACGCCGCGCAGAACCTGGCCCTGACCCGAAACGCGCTCCTCGCGATCATTCCCTTCGACGAGACGAAGAACCTCAGCAGCTGGCTCGACACCTACCAATCCTATCCAGCGCGAGCCCTCAAACTCCTCCAGCAAGCTCGCCCAATTTAACCATCCTCAAGCCAATCGCCCTGCAGGTAGATCAGTCCTAGGTTTTTTGCGGTGGTCTGCCCGGTGAAGAGCCGCCATAGATCCACCGCCAACTGCCGCGCCACCGCTTCATCAGATCCGTTCTAACCAATCAGAAAGCTCCAACCTATCATGTCGCTTCTCTACCGAAATTCAGAATAATTATATGTCTTGGAGATGGCTCCTACCAATGGTTCAACGTGATGGTCAAAATCCCTACGACATGTCTCATTTCGCCTAAAAAATGTCCGATACACACAAGACTCCGCTGGGAGACAAGCCCATGATCCAACTCCCACCAGTTCTAACCCGCCATACGACTAACACCATGATCCGCCTCCCACTTGCCCTCCTCGCCATTTGCCTTGTCTCAAGCTCCGTCGCAGCCCCACTACTCGACAAGCGAAAACAACTCGAAGCACAGAGCTTCTGGGCGAACCGCGATTTCGATTGGTTCGAAGCGAACATCCCCTTCTTCGAGTGCCCGGACGCCGAGATCAACACCACCTACTACTACCGCTGGGAGCTCGTCACCCGCCACATTATCTACGGTTCGCCCAACAGCGGCTACTCCTTCACGGAGTTCGCCAACCGCCCGTTCTGGTCCGGCGCCTATGGAGGGATCGCCTGCCCCTCGGGCCACCAGATCTACGAGATCCGCTGGCTCAAGGATCCCGAATTCGCTCGCGACTTCCTGCACTACTGGTTCCGCACCCCGGGCGCCCAGCCGCGCAATTACTCATCGTGGCTCGCCGACTGCGCGGTCGCGGTCGATCACGTCCATCCGAATAAGGCCTTCCTCGTCGACCTCTTGCCCGATCTCGAGAAACACCACGAGGCCTGGCGCGGGCGGCAGTGGGTCGATGAGATGGGCATGTTCTGGCAGACCGGCCATGACGACGGCATGGAGTTCAACATCAACAGCCGCCAGACCAAAGACATCCTCCGCGGCGACCGGGCCTTCCGCCCCACCTTCAATACCTACATGTGGGCCGACTTGAACGCCCTCGCCGAAATTGCCGAGATGGCAGGCGATTCCGACAAAGCCTCCAGCTACCGCAAACAGGCAGCCGCCCTGAAGGCCCTCGTGCAGGAGAAGCTGTGGGATCCAAAACGGAGTTTCTTTTTCCCGATGTCCTCGCGCGAGGAAACCGACAAGGAAGGCAACGTCGTCAAAGCGCACACCCTGACCTACGAGAGCGGGAAATTCGCCGGTAGCGAACACGGCAGGGAGCTCCATGGTTACGTCCCCTGGGCCTTCAACCTGCCCGACCCCGGCAAGGAGGCCGCGTGGAAATTCCTCATGGACCCTTACTATTTCCAAGCGCCCTTCGGCCCGTCCACCACCGAACGAAACGACCCGATGTTCCTCCTGCAGAAAGGCTGCTGCTGGTGGAGCGGACAATCGTGGCCCTTCGCCACCACCCAAACACTCAAAGCGATGGCCAACGTCCTGCACAACTACCCGCAAGAGTTCATCTCCCGGACGGACTACGCTGATCTACTGCACACCTTCGCCATCTCCCACCGCAAGGACGGCAAGCCCTACATCGCCGAGGCACTCAACCCCGACACCGGATCGTGGGAAGGACACGACATGCGTAATCGCAGCGAGCACTACTTTCACTCCAACTTCAACGACCTCGTCATCACCGGCCTCGCCGGTTTGAAAGCTGGTGGCGGCGACACCTTGACCATCGATCCGCTCGCGCCCGATTCGTGGGACTACTTCGCGCTCGATTCGATTCCCTACCAGGGTCATGAATTGGCGATCTGCTGGGACAAAAAGGGCGACCGCTATGGCCATGGCCCCGGCCTGCACGTGCTCGTCGATGGCAAAAAAGTCGCCAGCTCGCCGAAACTCGGGAAGCTCGAAGTCAAACTCCCAGCCGCCCGCGAGGTGCCTCTGAATGAAGAGACACGCTTCAACTACGCGGTGAACAACGACGGCGACTACTTCCCGTCCTACGACGCCTCACATACCGGCCCCGAAAGCTCCCTGGCATTGATTTACGATGGCCAGTATCGCTACGACACCCCACCGACCAACCGCTGGACCAGCGTCGGTTCCACCGCCAAGTCCGATTGGGTCTCGATTGATCTGGGAATGCCCCGTCCGATCGACACCATTAAGCTTTTCCTCCTCGACGATGGCGAAGGCGTCGTCGCCCCCTCGCGCTTCGAACTGCAGCATTGGGACGGCAAGGGCTGGGTCGAAATCCCCGGACAGAATCGCAACCCGAAAACCCCGGCCGGTGGTCGCCCCAATACAATCTCGTTTTCAGAAACGCCGCTGCAGCGCATGCGCGTCGTCCTGCATCGCGCGGAAGGGGCAAGCGGCACCGGGATCACCGAGTTCCAAGCCTGGGGATCGGGAACAACTCCATACCAAACGCCGCCGCCCGCTGCGGGCAACCTCTCCACCAACACCAGCGGTGCGGAATTCCCCAAGGCATCCGCCTCCTTCCAGGACCGCTTCGGCGGAGTTCCCAAGTCGGCCATCGACGGCAGGATCATCTTCCGCTCGAACCCGGTGAACCGCTGGACCAGCTATGGATCGCCCAACGAGACCGATTGGCTGGAGGTCGACTTTGGAGAACCCAAGACCTTCTCCCGGGTCGAACTCCATATCTACGACGACCGCGGGGGCGTGCAGACACCAATCAGCTACAAGGTCCAATACCTATCCGGCGACCGCTGGGTCGATGTTAAAGGCGTGAAGAAATCGCCGGAAACACCAAAGGGAAGCGCCAAAAACACCGCGACCTTCGACAGCGTCACTTCGCCAAAAGTCCGCGCCGTGTTCACCCATTCTGGCAAAGCCCGCAGCGGCCTAACCGAATTTGAAGCCTGGAAAAAATAGCCATGCATCCATCCAAGTCACTCCTGAGTTCTCTCACATTTCTGGCCGCCGTATCGCTAGCGCCGCTCGCGATGAGCGCGCCCAAGGAAACCGCGACCATCCAGGCCATTACTCCAGAGCTCGCGCTCCGCCTTCAAATACAACAAGTGGCGCTACACCACCACACCTGCCCGCAAGGGAGATGCCCATCTCGCGAAGCTTAAACGCGCAGAACTACCTACCTTCAAGTGGCCGCCTCAGGGGATCGCCGCCTTCGAGGAAGAAGAAGCACGTAGGAATAAATCCGAAAAAGACAAACGTTAGCCGCCCATTCCAGCCCCGCGTTTAACGAGGTCTCCACCTAATGGATCGCCCTGCCTTTCGATTCCCTAAGGAGCGCCCCACAGCGCATCGGGACAGACCCCGTAGTCCGCCTCATGCCACCGGGTCAGGCGTTCACATCGACCACGATGCGGCCTTTGACCCGGCCTTCCAAAATTTGCGCGCCCAACACTGGTACCTCAGCCAAGGTCGCTGGGCGAATCATGTCATCGAGTTTCTCCAGAGGCAAGTCGGTGGCAATACGTTGCCAGGCTCTCACACGTTGTTCAAAACGTTGCATCACGCTGTCAATTCCGAGCAGGCTGACTCCGCGAAGCAGAAACGGGATCACACTCGTTGGAAGTGCCGCCCCGCCAGCGAGTCCGACGGCGGCAACCGAGGCGCCGTATTTCAGTTGGCCGAGCACCCGTGCGAGCATCTCGCCGCCGACGGCGTCGACACAGCCCGCCCATATTTCCGATTCGAGCGGCCGCTTCGACGCGGTATCGATCTCTTCACGAGCGACGATCCGAGTTGCACCGAGCGAACTCAAGTAATCCGCTGTCTCCGGGCGACCCGTTACCGCTGCGACTTCATAGCCGAGGTTGGCGAGGATCGCCGTCGAGATCGAACCGACTCCGCCCGCCGCTCCGGTGACTAGCACTTCCCCCTGACCTGGTTTCAGACCGTGATCTTCTAGAGCGAGAATGGCGAGGATCGCGGCGAAGCCCGCCGTGCCGATCGCCATCGCCTGCTTGGTTGTCAGTCCTTCGGGTAACGGAACCAACCAATCCGCGTCGACGCGGACTTTTTGTGAAAGGCCACCCCAATGCGTCTCGCCGACACGCCAGCCGGTCAACACAACCTCGTCGCCTGGATTGTATCGCGGATCCTCAGACACCTGGACCGTTCCCGCGAAGTCGATTCCCGGCACGTGGGGATAGTTGCGAACGAGGCCGCCACCCGACCCCATGCAGAGCCCGTCTTTGTAGTTGATGGTGGAGTAATCGACAGCGACCGTCACGTTGCCCGTGGGCAATTGATCCTCGGTCAACGATTGCACCGCAGCGAAAACTTCTGATTCGTCGTTCTTTTCGACGACTAGAGCATTGAATGTGTTCATTTTTTTTAAAGTCACTTCCTCTCGCGTCAAAACAACGGCTCACGCATCTCGCCGTTCATCTCCTCCCAGATCTCGACGTGAGATAAACATCGTATGCGCTCAGAATGGTGTCCTTCCCTAGAAACCGGTCTAGCGAACGGAAACCCTAAGCCGCAGAAACTGTCTGTTGGAGCGATCCGTGGGCTCGAAGGCGCGAGTCGTGACGGTTTCCGTCCCGTCGCCGTTGTCCACGATCGTCACCGGGGTGGTCATACCGTCCCAGAGAACAAGGTCCGAGCTCATCTCCACGGAGTACTCGATGTCAGTAGCTTCGCTTCGCCGACGATATTCGATCGCCACGAACTGAGTGCCTTCCTCGCTCACGATGGTGACGTTTGGTGATGCGCTCAAAGGAGCCGGGAGAAGGTCGGCGCCAAGGGCGTAAGTGAGTAGGTTCGAAAGTCCGGACGCGCTTGGGTCGTCGAGCGGATCGGTGAAGCCGTTATCGGCCATCCACTGCGCGAACGGGCCTGCGGGATCTTCGCTTCCAGGGGTGCCGGCGCCAGCAAAGCTGCCGCGCCAACTCGTCGCCAACGCATGATCTGGCGCCGAGTTCGGGTCGACAAGCACCATTGAAACGCCGCTGCCATCGGGCGCCGTCGGCCACGGTGCCTTGTCATCATAGACGAAGTCGTGGATCGAGGTTCCGGAACCGTGCGAGAGCTTGATTTGCTCCCCTCCGTTGCTGAGGCTCTGCCCGTCCTGCCACTCACCAGCCACTGGCAAGCCCGCACCGTAACGTAACTCGAAAGCCGCCGTGTTGTGGACGACAAGAGTAAACTCGCCCGGGGCCAGACTCGTGATCGCGCCCGCAGCGAAATCAAAATCGATCCCTTTGGTGAAGCGCACCTCGCTGAGATCGAGCGTGAGCGTCGTGCTGATATTGCGCAACTCAACGAATTCGAAATCGGACTCGAGGAATCCGGCGTCGAGCTCAGCGCTGTCCGGGTCGCCCGGGTGGTACATGAACTCGGTGATCATGAGATTGTTCTGCAGTTCGCCGAGAACGAGTGGATCGGTCGTAGTAAACTCGAGCGGCGATGACCAGTGGCCCCAGCGCCCCGTATTGTCCTTGTGGCGCACGCGCGCGCGATAGGTGTGGCCAACTTTGAGGGCGCCACCCGGCAGCGCAAGTGTGTTGCTAAAGACGCTGATTTCTCCCGACCCCCAGACAAGGTCGTTCTCCAGGATGAAATCGGCAACCGGATCCCAAGCCGGCGCATCGGGATCTTCGATTTCACCAACGCGCCATTCCGTCGCCGCGAAGCTACCCGTTCCCTGCGGATCAGAAAACGAGCTAGACTGGAACTGCAACCCGTCGGCCGGGAACCCGTTTGCCCCAGTGTAATTGATCGTCGGGGTCGCAGGAAGCTGCCCACTATCCCCGTTGTCGGCGATCGAGTCGAGAAAAGCCCCACGACCACCGGCGCCGACCGATGGTCCGCTACCGCCGCTCCAGCCAGTGAAGGCGAAGTTCTTCATGTCCTGAATTTTGAAGGTGAGCGGATCGTCGTTGGCAGTGCCGGCGCTGGTCGGAGCGCTACGCCATCGGTCCTGATCCGCTTTCGTCATGTCCGAAATGAACGCAGCCCGGTCGTCGAGCAGACCTCCGATCTGGTCGGGCTGCCAGACGAGATCGCGGAACGATCGAAGCACGTTGCGGTGCGCGATCTTCATCTCCGGCTTGTTGATGTAGGGTTGCCCGCCAACCGTAACATGACCGTAGAGACCGTTGTTGGCGTGGTCCCAGCCATTGTTAAAGTTCGGCCCCCACGAGGCATCATAGTCGTATGGCAATTGCCAACAGATGCCGCGCGTCGGATCAGCCCCGACCGGATCGAAGTACCACACCAGATTCTTCAAGCGGTGGCGGCCACTCGGTTCCGGAAAGATGTCGTAGTGGCGGATTGCCTCACCGACTGCGGAGTATCCAAACCACTTCTCGTAGTTCACGGACTCGTTCAGCCAGCTAGCGTTCTGACCGCCGTGCAGGTTGAAGCGGATGTTGTCAAATTCCGAGCCATCGCTGACCATGCCAAGCGCCTGGTAGCGGCGCTGGCGTTCGGCATCGAACATGAAATCGGAGAGCTTGTAGAGGTTGCCCTTGGTCATGTTACGCGATTCGAGAAAGCGCACGTCGTAGCGTTCCTGCGCCTGCTGGATGCCCCAGAAATCGCCCTTGTACTGGTCTGGCGCCTCGTCAGCGCCGTCGATGACACGGAAGTGGAACCAGTGCGCGCGCTGCGTCGGCACGCCCATCGAGTGGTAGAGCCGATCGCCGATTTCTTCCGGCAGCCCCCACGAGTTGCCGCCTTTGGTGCCGAACATGCGGCTCACGTTGAAGATGCGCCACTTGCGCTCGTATTTGCGACCTTTCTCGTCGCGCGCCGCGAAGTAGTAACCCTTGTTGAAGCGGAATTTGTAGTGGCGCTTGCCATTCGGAAAGCGCCCATCGAAGTCGCCATAGCGGCTGTTGCCGCCACGCAATCTTGTCTTGATATGATCGTAGACGACGCCGTCGTATACCATCGCTCCCTCCCAATCATAGGCACGGCGAGCGGCGAGCTCGGCGTCGCTGCCATTGTTACTGAACTTCTCACTGCCGTTGTAAGCCTGCAAGGTCCCCATGTCCTGCGGACGGATCAGCCAGTGGTAGACCGGCACGCTCTCAAGCGTCTCCTTGGGCCAGACATGACCCCCTCCTTCCGGGTCGACCGATCTTGTCGAAGCGACATAGTCGGGCACCCCGTTGTAGACGAAGTAGGCGAAGTTGAGCGAGTCGTCGTCCGGGAATGGGACACGCACCGAGGCGCCGCCGAGGTCGGCGATCTCAATCCGATAGCGCACCAACGTGCGGTGCGCTTGCGCCGGCAGCTCGGCGGTGAAAGTGCCGTCACCGGCAAGCGCGTCGCCGTTACTGCCATCGTCGAGCATCGGGACGCTGATCCAGTTCGCCGGATCTTCGAAGGCTGGATTCGGGGGCGGAACGCCTTCGGGATCGGCGAGAATTTGCGCCACTGTCCGCGGCGTCCGGGCCGGGATGAACTGGCCGGCAGCGACCACCTGATAAAGCAATGAGACGCTCGCGACTCCCTGGGGATCAGTCACCTTCGCCGTTATGGCGACTGCCTGGGAGTCGTCTGGCTCGTTGGGAGTGTGCTTGACCTGGCGGATGTTCGGCGGGACGGCGGCGGTGAAGACCGAGTTGCGGGCGCCCGGCGTCGGTATCGCCGGCTGTTCTGCCGCGGCGGGGCGGATTACCTCCAAATCGAATCCGACATCGCTGCTGCCGAGCGTCGTATTGAATAGCTGCACCGCGATGGTATTGACTCCCTCGACCAGAAAACTGACAGGGTTTAGAACCGTCTTGGAATCGTAGCTGCCCTCGGCACCCTGGTTGGCCGCAAATGCGCCCACTACCGGGTTGCCTGTGAAGCGGCGGCGCTCGACCTCGACGCCGTTGATCCACACGATGATGCCGTCATCAGAGGTCGAACGGATGGTAAGCGCGGCGGGGATTTCTCCCGCTTGCACGGTGAAGGTGCTGCGCAGGAAGAGGCAGCTGTATTCGTCGCGCATCCCGGTAATCGGAGTGTTCAAGGTCACGCCATTCACGGTGCCGTAACCGATCGGAGTCTGGGCCAGAGCCCAGGTCGCATCTTCGACGAATGAGGCCTGCCGCCACTGATCGATCGGCGACGACGCCTCGGTGTCACCAGGGCGCCAGCTCCAACCCGTCGATCCCAGTGGCAACAAGGTCGCTTCAGGGAGATCGCCCGGCGGGCGCGATACCCGCCACGAGCTGCCGAGGTCGTTGTCGAGCGACGGGTGCAATAGTTCCATCGAACCGCCATCGCCAGAGGAAGCGATCGGCCACGGGAAGCCGACCTTGTAGTTGACGACGTCGATCACCTGACCGGCCGAATCACGCAAGGTGACTTTTTCACCATCGCTGTCGAGCTTGCCCACCCAAGGTCCGAGCGCGGTGACACCATAGAGCGCGAGCGCAGTCGCGGGATCTTGGGCGACGACCAGGTAGTCGCCGGCACCAAGTGTCGTGCCGCCGGGGAAAGTGAAATCGATGCCATCCTCGAAGAACCAGGCCGACAGATCGACAGCACTGCTGCCTGGATTGTAGAGTTCGATAAACTCGCCGGGCAGCGCGCCATTCTCCGGATCGAAGTGGATCTCGTTGATGACGATCTCCGCCGAGGCCTCGACCACCGTGAGGACGAAAGCCTTCTCAAAAGAGCGGCCGGTGTTGTCGGCCGCGCGCAGGCGGATGTTGAAGCTGTTGCCGATCTGCGCGGCGAAAATGCTCTCCGCGAGCAGGTCGTTCGCGCTGGTGCTGAACAGCGCGTTGTCCCTGTCCCCTGCCCCGGCGACCAGAGCGAAGGCGTGCGTGTCCTGCGGGTTCACATCCACTGCGATGATGTCGGCGATGAACGATCCGGGCACGGCCGTGGATGGGATCTCGGTCGAGGTCAAGGTGATGTCGCTCGGCGCGACCGCAGCGGCCTTCACCGTGATCGATACGGTGGCAAGGTTCGAGTCATGCGTGCCGTCGTTGGCACGGAAGGTGAAGCTGTCTGCCCCGACGAAGCCGACGTCCGGAGTGTAAATGAGATTGGGCACGCTGCCGCTGAGCGCCCCGCCCGCAGGCGAATCGACGATCAAATAGTTGAGCGTTCCGCCGTTCGGATCGTTCGCGACCAGGGTGATATTCATCGCAACCTGTTCGTCGGTGGCGGCGCTCTGGCCCTCGGCGACAGGGAGGCCGGGATCAACACTGACGGTGATCTCGGCGGTACGGGAACCATCGGAATTCGCTGCGGTAAGGGTGTAGGTCGTGGTGACCAGCGGCGAGACCGCAACGCTACCGAGCGCGGGGTTGCCGCCAATCGCGCCTGGTGCCGGCGCGATGGAGACGGTGAGTGTGCCAGTCGCATCCGTGATCTGCCACGCGAGGGTCGTGCTATCGCCCTCGAACGTCTCCGCAGGCGTCGCGGTGAATCCGTTGATCGTCGGACCAGACGACTGTGCCGGACCGAAATTGAAATTGTTGAGAATCTCAGCCGCGCTGAGGACTCCATCATGGATACGGACACGGGACACGACGCCACGGAAATTACCGCCGAAACTCCCCGCCCCCACGCCGTCGACAGTCGGGCTGTGGGGTGCATTCTGGGCGTTCTGCCCGCCGATGATGAACGGAAATCCATCGTGCGTGTCGATCGAGCCTGTCGCTTCGCTAGATACGAACGCGCCATCGGAATAGAGTCTGGTGCTGCTGCCGTCGTAGGTGTAGACGAGGTGGTGCCAGTCACCCGCCCTTGGCGTCGCCGATCCGGAGGCACCCCATGGCGCATCCGGTCCTCCCCCCCAGTGGCCGACCGCGCCAAAGGCCGCCTGGTTGGTGAAGCCAAATGACATGTTGGTGCCGTCCCCTCCCCCCCGGCGTCCCCAGCCGACCATCATCTCTTCCCCATTGTTCGTGATCTCCGGGTTGTTCGCCCAGACTTCGATCGAACGCGATGCGCCCGCAGCGGTCAGACTATTAGGAGTGACAGGTCCCTGGTAGACATTCTGGAACGGCTGCTCGCGGTTGAGGTGAATCCCCTTCAACGTGACGCCGCCCCCATCGGTGATCTCAACCGTCTCAGGATTGGGCTGCCCAACTTGGTTGACCAGGCTAAAATCCCCCGTGGTCGCCCCGGTATTGGGCAAGGTCGCTGGGGTCGATCCGACGACCAGCGATTCTGTGTTCACATCGACGAGAACGCTGCCGGCATCGACCAGATCGCCGCGCGCTGGAGCGTATCCAAATGCGATCAACAACAGGGCCGAAGCCGATACCATTATCCTAAAATGCCCCCCGCCTGAGCGGGGAGCACCTTTATTCGTCGACACGTTCTTCATACTTCAATTGGAGTCAAATTTCCATGGATGCTCGTCCGTTTTTGGACAAACTGGAGAATCATTTTCCAAATAGTTCACTCGGCGTCGCCAAGATACACTCATCCCCCTACGGGTTCTTGAGCACGCGGTAGAAATTCCGCTTCGTTCCGGGAGGGTTATCCGTGCGATCGACGTAAGTCGTCGTCTCGCCCTCTGCACCCTCGACGCCGTCGTCGAGTTCAAACCACGCCGTCATATCCACCGAGGACTGAACCGTGTAAAACCTCCCGGGTCGTGACGTCCACGTCAAGGACACAAACTCCGTATCAGGATCATGGCTCACGCTGGTGATCCGAAATCCGTTGTCGGGGCCCTCGGGGATGCCGTCGAAGAAGTAGGGGCTCTCCGCTTCAAAAGCCTCGAGGATCTCCTCGTTGCTCCTGACGACGTTGAACACCTGGACGCGGGCGATCGTGCCGCTGAAGGCGATCGGGTTCGAGTTCACATTGTCGCCGTTGTGTTCTGAACCGATGGCCAGCGGCACCGGGGTAGTGTCACCGAAAGTCTCGTGAGGGGCGAGCGCGCCGTGAGCCTTGCTATTGCTGAGTTCACCGTCGATAAAGACCTTGGTCTCGTTTCCGTCGAAGGTCAGAGCAAGGTTCGTCCAGCGGCCGAGGGTGTCATTGATATCGGCACCGCCGTTGCCGTAGCCGACATCCGGCCCGCCCCAGTGCCCGACCGCACCAAAACTACCGTGGGTGCCCTGGTGGAAGCCCATGTTCGAACCATTCGGTCCCCCGCGGTGCCCCCAAGATACGATGGCCTCCTCCCCGGCGACATCCGGGTTCCACACCCAAGCGCTGATGGAGTGTACCTGGTTGCCGGTGATCCCGGCGTCGGCTTGAGATACGGCGGAAACCATCTTGTCACCATCAAAGGCCAATCCCTGAATCAACACGTTCGGATCGTTGTTGGAAGCATGACTGATCGTTTCCACGGACCCGATCACGGTTGAGAATGGTCCGGCCAATCCGGGATTGGCCAGGGTTTCTACCACTTCCCCGTCGTCGAGTTCGAGGTTTGTGGCATCGACATTGACGATCGTGGTTGCGTCGATGGTCGGAAAGCTCGTGGCGTCATTGGGATCGGTCCCGAGGCTTATCTCCAACCCGTCGTCCCAAGTGTCGCCGTCGCTGTCTGCTTCGAACGGATTGGTCGGAGCCGGCTGCCCGTCGACCATGCGGTTAATTTCGTCACCATCGCTCAGCTTATCGCCGTCGCCATCGGCGATCAACGGATCAGTGCCAGTGTCGCTCGGCCCGTTGGAGGTGCCGGTGTTGGTCTCAACGTCGTCGTTGAGACCGTCGCCGTCAGTGTCGGCGTTGCGAGGGTCGGTCGGTGCAGGCTGTCCGCCGACCATGCGGTTGACCTCGTCACCATCATTGATGTTGTCATCGTCAGTATCTGCATCGCAGGGATCGGTTCGGCGTGTCAACTCGTCGATATTGCTCAGACCATCCAGGTCTGGATCTGCATCGGCGTCGGCAACATTCTTGTCCAGACAGACGTGCAAATCTTCGATCGCATCGATGATCCCGTCTCCGTCAGTATCGGGCTGAGGAGTACCCCCGGGTCCACTGTTGAAATTATTGACCACGTCGGCGAGGCTCAACACGCCATCGTGAATCCGAACGCGGGACAACAGCCCGCTGAAGTTGCCACCGGAGGCACCGCCGAAGCCATCCACAGTCACATCGAACGGATCGTTCTGGTGATTCTGGCCGCCGAGGACGAACGGGAAACCGTCGTGGGTATCGAGCGATCCGGTGGCCTCGCTATACACGAACTCCCCGTCGGAATAGAGGCTCGTGATGTCGCCATCATAGGTGTAGACCAAGTGGTGCCAATCCCCGGCCGTTGGTGTTCCCGCCCCGTCAATTCCCCATGGGACATCCTGCCCCCCCAGTGGCCGACCGCGCCAAAGGCCGGCTGGTTAGTCAATCCGAACGACATATTAGTTCCGTCCCCGCCCCCACGGCGCCCCCAGCTGACCATCATCTCTTCGTTCCCGATATCCGGGTTGTTCGCCCAGACTTCGATCGAGCGGGATGCGCCAGCCGCAGTCAATCCCGCAGGCGTCAGTGGCCCCTTGTAAACGTTCTGTGCCGCCGCCTCAAGATTGAGGTGGATCCCCTTCAAAGTGATCGCGTTCGTGTCGGTGATTTCAACGATCTGGGGCTCCGGCTGCCCGGCCTGGTTGACGAGTTCGAAATCGCCGAACACGGTTCCGAGGTTCGGCAGCGAAGTGGGCGAGGAACCAATGATGGAGTTCTCCACATTCACATCGACGAGGATATTTCCAGCGTCGATCAGATCCGCTTGCGCCGACTGGATCCCCAATCCGAGAGCACACAACCAGGTGTGTCTCAGGATGGAACGCGTGCAGCGGGAGGTCTTAGGGGGAAGTTGTCGGAATTTTATTGGCTTCTTTTTCATTGGATTCTATTGGTTCATTATTTTCCGCAACCGCGTGACCTGTTCCACTGAGGACGACTACACGGGATGGTGGATTCGGTGCCGTGGCGCTCGGTGTTTACCTGCGCCTTTAGCGTGTAATAGTTGACCAGCTAAAACTAAAAAATACTTGTATTCGGACGCATAGTTTGTGTAAAATTCCGCCATGGACTCGTCGGAGCTTAAGCGCACATGGCTGGATCAACTACAACCCGGCTCGGTCCAAGGGCTCTTCGAGTATCTCCCGGACACCTTGTATTTTGCAAAAGATGCACAACTGCGGCTGATGGCCGGCAATCGCGCTTTCGTCGAGCGATGCGGATTCGCGCAAGAGGAAGAAATCGTCGGCCTATCTGATCACGAGATTTTCTCGCCGGAATTAGCGGAGAAGTACCACGCCGATGACGAGCGAGTGCTCACGAACCTGGAGCCGCTGATGGGGATTGTCGAACTGTTCCCCAACCGGGTTGGCGACCCCGTCTGGGTTGTCACTGATAAGATCCCATTCTTTGATCGGCAGGGCAAGGGCGCGGGCCTGTGTGGGATTGTCCGCAGCTTCGAGGGCGCACACGCCTCACTGCAACCTTCCCTCGAGTTGCTGCCTGTGATCGAATTCTTGAAAAAGAATTACGCGCAAAAAATCTCGATGCTCGAGCTTGCGAAACTGGTGGGGATGTCGGTGCGCAAGCTGCAGCGACGCTTCAATGAGACATTCAAGACGACGCCACAATTCTACATCGCGCGGCTACGGATCTTGAAAGCGTGCGAGCTGTTGCTCCACACTCAATTGCAGATCACAGAGATCGCACTCGAGATCGGCTTCTATGACCATAGCGTTTTTTCGAAGAAGTTCTCCGAGATGATGGGAGTTTCCCCACGAGCCTACCGCAAGCGCTTCGAGCCTCCTACTGAGAGCCGGCACACGGATTAAGGGGAAACCAAATCCTTCGCTATTCGTATTTGACCAATACCTCTCGCGACTGCCGCCCGATCGCGGCGCTCGTAGTCTTTCCGTCCGGCCAGCGCACCGAGATCTTCTCCGCCCGCGTGCCCTGCGGCGGATTGAAATAAAGCGTCGGGGGCGACTGGGACAGGTAACCGCCGCCTGCCGTGATCTCGCCCACGCGCTGCGCGCCGTTCCCAAACTCGAGCGTCACACGAGCGCCTACCCCGGATCGGTTACCCTTCGGACCGGCAAGCCTGACCGATATCGGTAGCGCCGACCCAAGATTATCGAACACCAGCACGGGGCCATCGTTGACCCCGATCACGAGGTCAGGCCGACCATCGCCCGCCAGATCGGTCATCGCCAAACTCTTCGCATCCTGCGCCACCACGAGCCCGCTGTCACGAGCTGGGACTGGTAAAAACCCGCCCTTGCCATCACCCACCAGCAGGACGCTCAAGCCACCATCCATCGGCCGCGTCTCGATCTGCGGACCGAAGAAATTCTGCACCAAGTAGATGTCGAGATTGCCATCGGCGTTCGCATCTAAGATCGCCGAGCCGAAAGCCGGAGCAATCTGCGCCATGCGCGGCAGCGGACGGAAGCGGAACTTCGCGCCGCCATCGTTGATCAACACGCCCGTCTCCAAGGTGCTCGCTTCAAAGCGCTGCGCGCCTTTGAGACGATCCGGCGAGTAGACCTCGGCGAGCTTCGAACTGGCGAAGCCATGATAGGTCTTGAGCTTCACGCCGAGGGACGGCATCGCACTGCGCGAGCAACTGAATCCGCGGTGCGGGTAGAGGACGCCATCCTCGAACCCCGCTTCGATCAAACGTGATCGACCCGTGCCTTCGACATCGCCGTAGTAAAGCAATTCCGGAGCCTCAACCGTCGCCTTGTATTTCGTGTTCAGCCCAAAATTCGTCACGAGGTAATCGATGTCGCCATCGTTGTCGAAATCGCCGCCGTTGATACCGGTCCACCATCCGAGCAGGCCAGCGAGCCCAGCTTCCGCGGTCGCCTCCATGAGTTTTCCCTTTTCATTGCGGAAAAATTTCACCGGGCCCCACTCGTTGCTCACCAGGAGATCGAGCCAGCCATCGCCATCCGCATCCGACCAGAGCGCGCCGGTGACGAGTCCCGACTTGCCGAGCGCCGGCACTTTGTCGGTCACATCACTGAATTGACCGTCCCGGTTCTCCAATAAGCGGCTGCGCGGCGTCACCGGGTACTGCCCCGGAATGACGCGGCTCCCCACAAACAGATCGAGATCTCCGTCGCGGTCGTAGTCAGCTGCTGCCACCACGCTACCGCTGTCGGCGTTGCCCGGTAGCGCCCCAAATCCAGCGACGCTAAATTTGCCCTTGCCGTCATTTAGATAGAGCCGGTCGCCGTACGATTGATGTTGCGGTGGTGCCTCAATGCTACCGCTGACGACGTAGAGATCGAGGTCACCATCGCCGTCCGAGTCGAACAGCAACGCTCCAAGATCCTCGCTCGCCTTGTGGGACTCGCCCGCAGAGAACGATCTCGGCTCGAAGCGCCCTGCCCCATCGTTGATCAACAGCTGCCCCAGATAGCCCGCACAGCCGCCCAGATAGAAATCTTCATCGCCATCGCCATCAATATCGCCACAGGCCATCCCGGGGCCCGACTGCGACAGCCGGTTTGGCAAGAGTGGCTGCAACGAAAAATCGTCGAACGGCATCTCCCAGTGACGCGCCCCGCGCATTGCGTCGCTTTTGCCAAACATGGTCTGCGCCGGCTGGTCGCCTTCAACAACAGCAGACGCCGCCGTAGATTCAGCAATCGTATAGAACCGATCGGCACGCAGATTCTTGAAAGCCGACACCTTTCCGCCGGGCCAAGTCACTTCCAGTTCGTCGATCACGGTAGCATCCCCCAGACCAAAGTGCACCAGCGGCTCATCGCAGGAGGAAAACCCGCGCATCGGATTGAACTGTCGGATCTGCACACCGTCCTTGGTGCGCAGTCGCACGCTCGCCCCGATTCCGAAGCGGTTGCCGCCCTCGCCTTCCAATCGCAATGCCACGCGCGCACCCTCCTGGCCGTCGTTGCGGTGAATGGTCGGCGGCTCGTCGAGATTTGCCACCACGAGATCCAGATCACCGTCGCCCTCGAGATCGAAATACGCCGCCGCATAACTGATCGCTTTCCTGCCGAGCCCCCAGGTCTCGCTCTCGTCGGCAAAATCAAAATTGCCCCGGTTGCGGAACGCAAGATTGCGCTCGGGGCGGGCGGGCGTTCCCTCGTAGAGATCCCACTCTGTCCTGCCGACCAATTTTTCGAGACGCAGTGGGTTGTCGGAGTCATTAAAATTCCTCGTCATGCCATTGGCGATGAAAACATCGATGCGCCCGTCACAATCAAGGTCACCGAATTTCACGGCCCACGACCAGTCGGACGAGGCCAGGCCCGACATGGATGCGGCGTCCATGAACCGTCCGGTGCCGGTGTTCACGTAGAGGCAATTGCGCATGTATTGCGGCGGGTCAGCGTTCTGCATGAACCAGGTACTCGCCCCCATCGCTCCCATCGTCGTCTTCGATTTGTAGTGCGTCGTCCCCGCCATGTCGGCGGCGAGAAAGTCCATCAGACCGTCGTTGTTGATGTCGCCGCAATCGGCTCCCATCGTGAACCACGCCGTGTGCGGCAGCTGTTGCTTGGCGACATCCGTGAACGTGCCGTTGCCGTTATTGCGGTAGAGCAGGTCAGGATCTTCGAAGTCATTGCCGATATAAATGTCTGGCAGACCGTCGTGGTTGAAGTCCCACCAGGTGACCGAATTGCCCTGGTTGCGCGCCATCGAAATCCCCGCCAATGCGGTCACATCGCGGAAGTGCCCACCATCATTGCGCAACAGACGGTCGCTGGCACCGACGTTGTTGATCTCGAAGTTCTTGCCACCGCGCCACATGATTCCGTAGTAGTCCTCGTATTGCGGCAGCATCTGTAGCTTGCCATCCTTCATCACCGTCACGCCCTGCGCCGGTCGCCCGCCGGGACGGTAGTGGCGGTGGCCGAGCAAGTAGACGTCGAGATCACCATCGTTATCATAGTCAGCGAAGGCCGCCATCAAGAACGCGCCGGATTGGTCGAGCCCAAACGCGCGCGCCGATTCGCGAAACTTGCCCTTGCCGTCGTTGAGGAACAGCTGGTGCGGCGACTCGTAGTTGCAGACATAGATGTCCAAATCGCCATCCGCATCGATGTCGACCAAGGCGGCACCGCCGCCCCAAGCCTCGCCGCCACCGACTCCGGCCTGGTCCGTGATATCGGCAAATTTCCCCTCGCCCAGATTTCGATAGAGCCGGTTCTCTCGCGCACCCGAGACGAAGTAGAGATCGCAGCGGCCATCGCCATCGACATCACCCGCCGCCACACCACCACCGCCAAACGCGTTCGTGTAGAGCCGCTTCAATGGGTGCTCCGTGTCGATCGGGTTGACGAACTCGATTCCCGTCGTCCCTGCTCCCAGCTCGCTGAACAAGGTCTCCGAATTCGCCACTCGCGTGCGCTCCTGCAGCGGAACCGACTTCGGCTCCGCCGCGCCAAGCCCCGCCGCGACGAAAAAAGCGAGAAGTCCAGACACGAGACGACCCCAGCTCACGGAGGGGTCGCTCTTGTTCTTGTAAAAGATTTTCATTCGTTCAATTTTACCTGCGTGGGCGCAACAACTCTATGCGAATCACGCCAAACTTGTGTGACATTGCGCCACCCCCCCCTGTCACTCCTTCAGCAATTCTCGTGCCTTTGCGAGGTTTCTCCCGGCAATTTCGGAGTTGGGCTGGAGCTCGAGCGCCGCCTCAAAACACCTTTTCGCCTGCTCCGGCTCCCGCCTATCCAGATGGATTAGGCCTAGGTTGACGTGCGCTGGCACGAACCTCGGGGCGAGTTCTACTGCGCGAGGTAACCATCGCCTGCACGCAGAGTTTTCGAAAGCGGCTTGCCACTACCCATCGGGTAAACCGTCACACGGGCGCCAATCGCGTCACGATTACATTGTACTCCGCGCAGCCTGATCCCGAGAAAGTGGTTGTCGCCCGTGCTCTCGTTGCGCATCAACCGCAGCTGCGGCGCGCTGCGATTGGAAACCCAGGAATCCACATCGCCATCGTGATCCCAATCCGTAAGACAGATCGCGCGACCATCGTCGGCAAAATCGATGCCGGATAGAGCCGACATACAAATCCATGCGCCCGTCGCGGTTCGCATCGCCCCAGGAAACCGACATCCCCGAGGCGCGATCTTCACCGCCGATCTGCGCTGCGATGTCGGTGAAGTGACCCTCGTCATTGCGATACAGATTGTTGCGCCCGAAATCGTTCGCAACATAGAGGTCCTGATCGCCGTCGTCGTCGAAGTCCTCCCACGAGGCGGCGAACGAGAAGCGGCGATGTCAGGGTTAATCAATCCGGTGTCAACTGAATGCCTTGCTTGAATGCCCCCGGCGCCGGGGGGGCAGAAAGGAAATGGGTCACCTTTTCCTGTCACCTATTCCGCCAGAAAGAGAGGCACGACGATGAATTTACGGATAACTGTTTTCATAAGAGTTCTTGTAGAGTGGGATTTGAGGAATTTGACATGTAGTGGACACAAAAAACGCGCTGCAGACCGAGATCCGCAGCGCGTTGTTCAAATTGGGCCGGCCGGGGGAAGTCCGAATTCCAGCGCAGCTATGTTGCCCCTAGCTGGGGAATGGGACTCCGGAATCAGTCCTAACTGCGACGACGGCGCGTCATTAGCAAGAAAGCAGCGAACCCACTCAGAACCGCAGAGCTTGGTTCGGGGACGCCGCTGAAGAACGCTTTTTCGGAGTTGAATTGGTTGAGGATGTCGGAGTCGCTGAGCGCGGTGTCGTCCACGCGCACGCGGCCGATGGTGCCGCTGAAAGCGACGGGAGTACTTGTGAGGTTGCCGCCATCGTTTTCCGCGCCGAGGCCGAAGGTCAGCGGGGTGGTGCCGTCGCTGAGGAACTCGTGCGTAACCAGATCGTTGTGGTCATTGGTGTTGACGAGCAGGCCGTCGATGAAGACACGGGATTCGTTGCCGTCGTAGGTGTAGGCGAGGTGAGCCCAGCGGTTCGTGGTGGCGTTGATGAGTGTGTCGTCGGGGTTGTTGTAGGTGGTGTCTCCGTCCCCCCCCCCCCCCCCCCAGTGGCCGACTGCCCCGAAGGAGCCGTGGTTGCCCTGGTGGAAGCCGACGTTCGAGCCGTCTGGGCCACCGCGACGTCCCCAAGCGACGATGGCCTCTTCGGCCCCGAAGCCGGGGTTAAAGACCCATGCTTGGGCGGAGTGTGCCTGGTTGCCGGTCATCGGGGTAGCGAGGGAGTTGGTCAAGAAGCTGGAGTTCATCTTGGAGCCACCGTCGAAAACGAGGCCGTTGATACCCCCGGCAGGCGCGACATCAACGCTGCCCGTGACTGTGCCGAACGTGCCGCCAGCCGTCCCCGTGTTGTTAATGGATGCGATTCCGGTCTGCGCCGTGAGTCCTGTGGCGTCAATATTGATGATATTGGCTGCGCCTAATGGCGCGATTCCCGCTACGTAAAGTAGGAATTTGCTTTTTGTGGATAATTTCATGATGATAGTTGGCTTAATTTCAATCAATTCTCTGAATGACGGTCTATGTTATAGCTAACTCGGGTGCAACAATTCTATGCGAATCACGCCAAACTTGTGTAACATTGTGACAACAATGTCACTTCTCGAGCATTTCACGTGCCTTTTCGAGGTTTCTCCGGGCAATTTCGGAGTTGGGCTGTCGCTCGAGCACCTGCTCAAAACACCTTTTTGCCTGCTGCGCTTCGCCCTGATCTAGAAGCGCCAATCCCAGATTAATGAGTGCTGGCACAAATTCAGGGGCTGCTGCGACCGCGCGTTCCAGAACCTTGCTCGCGTCTTCCGGCTGACCGAGCCGTCTGTAGGCAATCCCGAGATTATTGAGGGCGTCAGCGTGATCCGGATTCAACTCGATCGCTTTCAGTAGCGGCGCGACCGCCTCGGCGGGATGCTTGAGCGAGAGGTGGATCAAACCAAGATGATTGTGCCCCTCCGCAAACCGCGGGTTGACCTCGGTCTCGTCTTGAAAGAACGCACTCGCCGCTTCCATCTCACCGCGCTTTGCGTGCATCATGCCCAGGGCGTCATTCACTTTGCCAAGTTTCGAATCAAGTTCGAGCGCGCGCCGGAAATGTCTCTCTGCAGTCGCCGGACTCGCCAGCTGCTCAAGCACCAGGCCGAGATTCAAATGGATCACCGCCGAGTCATCACGCAGCTCCAGCGCTTTTTCATAGGTCGCGACCGCATCGTCCAGCTTGCCCTGTTTCGCATAGGCAAGCCCCAAATTGCTCGCCGCCGAGGCGAAATCCGGCGCCAGCGCAAGCGTGTCGCGGAATTGGATCGCGGCGTCATCGAAAAGTTGGCCCTGCCACATGTCCTGCGCGAACTGGAAGCGCTGCGTCACCTCATGCTGGTCAGCTGCGGCGGCGATCGACGGGTGGTCGGACTCGAGAACGGTTCCGCCCAAGCCAAGCGAGGCCAGCAGCCTCGCTGCGCGGTCTTTCTTCGAATGCGCCAAATCCGCGATCACCTGATCCACACCGACCGTCCCTTTGTAGAAAACGGACACGCGCCCCTGCGCATCGACGAGAACGCTCATCGGCACCGCCATTTGAAGCTCCATCGGGGTTAGGCGCACGTGCAAGCGCTCGAGAATCGCGAGAATTTTTTCATTTGCCCGGCCAAGGGCGAACGGCAGCTGCAGACCCGTCGCGCGCGCGGCCGCCTTGGCCGGATCGCTCTTGTCTGCCCCGACGCCATCGAGCGCGAGCGCGAGAACATCCACACCGGCGGTGTCCAACTCCGCGGCGTGCGATTTGAACTCGCGCAACTCGCCGAGACATGGCGCGCACCAGCTCGCCCACAGGTTGATCAGCAGCGAGCGGCCGGTGCCCGATGCCCGCACCGGAAGCGCTTCGCCAGCGAAGCTCTGATACCGCATCGCTGGCAGCTTCAGCAAGGTCACCAGCGGAATCCTTGCGGCACCCGATCCTGGGGAAAGTTCCAAGTCCGAAGGCCTCAGCGCGATCGCAGCCTGCGGGCGTGCCCACTCTTTCACCTCGCCACCCTCAGTCAAAACGAGATGCTGATCGACCTCCAGCCCAGCGTAGACATCGGTCGCGCCCCCAGGCCAACTGACCTCGACCCGCTCCGTTCCGGCAGCCTTCCCCAAGCCAAACAGCAGGCACTTGCTCGACTGCGCGAGGTAACCATCGCCTGCACGCAGAGTTTTCGAAAGCGGCTTGCCATGACCCACCGGGTAAACCGTCACCCGAGCGCCAATCGCATCCCGATTACATTCTACTCCGCGCAACCTGATCCCAAGAAAGTGGTTGTCGCCCGTGCTCTCGTTGCGCATCAACCGCAGCTGCGGCGCGCTGCGATTGGAAACCCAGAAATCCACATCGCCATCGTGATCCCAATCCGAAAGGCAGACCGCGCGACCATCGTCGGCAAAATCGATGCCGGAAAGTGCCGACACATTGGCGAATCGCGATGGCGCACCGTCGGCGCCGCCACCGAGGTTCAGGTAAGCGCAGTGACGCTCGCGCCCGCTCCACGAACGCCCGCGCTTCATCATGGTCGAAAGATCGAGGTGCGCCCGCGAGGCGCCCTCGGAAAACTCGTTGGACTGGGAGCTCGACACGACCTGCCGCCAGAAGAAACTTCACAAATCGCCGCTGTCAGGGGTGGTGATGTATCCGTTGGCGACAAGCAAGTCCTCCCAGCCATCGTTGTTGATATCGGCGAACAGCGAACTCCACGCCCAGCGCCCCATCGTCACGCCGGCGCTCAAACTCTTGTCGGCGAAGCCACCATCCTGCTGCATCAGCAGGGTATTGCCGCGCGCAAATCGTAGCAGCGCGTCACGCTCCTCATCAGTCGAACCCGGACTGAAGGCAGACTGGCGTGCGATGCGCCCACCCGCCGCCGAGAACATGTTGCCGACATACAAATCCATGCGCCCGTCGCGGTTCGCATCGCCCCAGGAAACCGACATCCCCGAGGCGCGATCTTCACCGCCGATCTGCGCGGCGATGTCGGTGAAGTGACCCTCGTCATTTCGATACAGATTGTTGCGCCCGAAGTCGTTCGCAACATAGAGGTCCTGATCGCCGTCGTCGTCGAAGTCCTCCCACGAGGCGGCGAACGAGAAGCGGCGGTTATTCGCGTCCAGCCCGCAGGCTTTTGTGATGTTGGAAAATTTCCATCCGTCGGCGTCGCTGATCTCGTTTTTGAAAAAGTGGTTCGCGCCTCCATTATTGGCATCGTGGTAGACAAAGCTGCCACCCGCCCCGATCACCGTCGCACCCGCCTCGCTCTCGATATCGCCCGCGCTGTACTGGCACGCATACAGGTCGAGATCGCCATCTTGATCGAAGTCCACCGCGCTCAATCCCATCGTGCCAACACCGACATCGAGAATCGCAGCGACCGCAAACTTCCCCGTCCCGTCGTTCTCAGCCAAAACGATGCGCGCATAGGTCGCGACCGCCAAATCCTGGTCGCCGTCATTGTCGAAGTCGACGATCAGTGCGCTGCGTGACGATTCGACCCAGCCGACACCCGCCGCCTCGCTCGCATCACGCACCGTGCCATCCGGGTTCTGCAGGTAGAGCCGGTTGGGCAAGCCGCCAGCCTGACAGAGATACAAATCATCCAGCCCGTCGCCATTGATATCGCCCAGCGCCGCCCCCGGTGTGCCAAGCAAGGTCATCTTGCGGGTGTCCTGGATCCGCCCCAGCCAGTGGTTCGCCCCGAAGGCAATCTGCTCGTGGAAGCTCGGGTTGGCGGCGAGCGCCGATTCCGTGCAGTCGCGGAACAGCGGCGATTGTGATCCCGACGTCGTCCGTTCGAACTTTCCCACCTGCAGAGTCCGGATCAATGGTGGATCACCGAGTTCCCATTCGAGCGCCCATTCCGCGTGAATCTCCACTCCTGGCTGGCTCAACTCGACCAGTTGCCGGGTCCGAATTTCGCCCTCCCGGTCGAGAAATTCGATCACCTTGATCTTGCAGCGGCGATCACCCGTCTCAGCTCCAAGAGCATTGGTGAGGAGCATGAGAGAATCCGCGAATCCCTTCGCCCCGGCGAGCTCATTCCGCCCGCTGGCTTGACCTCTGCTAACCGGAACTTCGGGGACTTTGTTTGGCGGATTTTGGGCTGTGAGCCTTGCGGTTTCTTGGTTTGAGGGGTTTAGGGGTCGGATTTAGTGATGGGGTTTCATGGCTACGCTCCCGGGAGCTTGAGGCCGAGGAGATCGAAGGCTTCCTTTTGCAAGGGGGTGGCCTGGGGGTATTTGAGGAAGGTGCCGGCTCCTTTGATTCTCGGACGGCAGATGACTTTGGTGAGGGTGCCGAGGTT
>Ga0209491_10003075_pt1 | contig 28269 bp, 24 predicted proteins | sample BON02_FD_187213 | JGI IMG/M metagenome (GOLD analysis project Ga0209491, IMG submission 187213) | Freshwater microbial communities from Lake Bonney liftoff mats and glacier meltwater in Antarctica - BON-02 (SPAdes) (version 2) | ecosystem: Environmental > Aquatic > Freshwater > Ice > Glacier...
CTGCCGGTCGCAGAATAGACTCCCTTCCTCATAGCCGAAATGCTCCACCTCCCAGGTCAACCACGCCGGCCCTATCTTTGACTTTAACACCACTTTCGCGCCGTCCCGAATTCCGCCAGATTGATGCACCACCATCACTTTTTCCCACGGCGGCGTCAGGCGGGAAAGCGCCGCCGCGTTTTCATGCCACGCAAACACATCCCTTACCGGGCGATTGATTCTAATCGTGCGCGTGAAGCATTCAGACATAAAGTGGTGCTCCTTCCCCTCGGGAACGAGAGATTAAAAAGACCGCACTTTTTTGAGTTAAACAAGTCATCAGTTCGGTCTCGTTTCTCGCAACATCTTGTAGGCCGCTAGCGCTGCGGCGCGGGCTTCCCCGTGATCAACGACCGGGCGCGGATAGTTGCGCCCGAGTTCGATTCCAGCGTTGGCCAAGACGCCCGCCGGAGCTTCCCAAGGCGCGTGAAGAAACTTGTCCGACAACCTCGCGATTTCCGGAACCCATTTTCTCACGTAGTCACCATCGCCATCAAATTTCCGTCCCTGTAGCACCGGGGCGAAAATACGAAAATACGGCGCCGCATCCGCGCCACATCCCGCACTCCACTGCCACCCCAAAGTGTTACTCGCGAGGTCGGCATCGAGCAATGTATCCCAGAACCACTCCGCGCCCCGCTGCCAAGGCAACCTGAGATGCTTCACCAGAAACGACCCCACCACCATGCGCACCCGATTGTGCATCCAGCCGGTCGTCCACAATTGCCGCATTCCCGCATCCACGATCGGATACCCCGTCTGCCCCAGCTGCCATGATTTCAACAATTTCCCCGCGGGATCGTCTCGCCAGGGAAACTGGCGAAACTGCTCTCGCAATGGCTGGGTGGGGGTCGATTCGAAGTGAAATAAAAGCTGGTAAGCGAACTCACGCCAACCGATCTCGGCCAGAAATACCTGCGCCCCTTTGCTGGGTGGGAAAATCCCGCGATCCGCCCCTTTGGCTTTCACGGCCGCCCACACTTGGCGCGGACTAATTTCGCCCCAGTGCAAATGGGGCGAAAGTCGCGAGGTGCCTCTTTCCGCCGGAAAATCACGAGCCCTCGCGTAGCCGTCGATAACGCTTTTAGCAAATGCCGTCAGAGCCTGTCGTGCCCCCGACTCACCCGGTTGCCAAACGCTCTGAAACCCACTGGCCCAGCCCAACGCTGGCATTAAGCCGAAATCATCCAACGAGACGCTTTCCGGCCACCTTCCCAACGCTGGCCAACGCGTTGGCGCATCTCCCCCCGGCTCTGGTTTAGCGAGAACCAAACAATGCCTCCAATAAGGGGTGAAAACCTGAAACGGCCGCCCTTGCTTGTTCTGAATCGTATGCGGTTCGTGCAGCAGCGCGCCATTAAAACTCTGCGCCTCGATTCCCCGTTTCTTCAGCGTGCTCTTAATCCCTGCATCTCGCTGCCGAATCGACGGCTCGTAGCGACGGCTCCAATACACCGCATCCGCCCCCGTTGATTCGATGAGTCGTTCCAATTCCTTCTCTGAATCTCCCCGCCGTAGTATCAGTTGCCCTCCTCGCTTTGCAATTTCCGTCCCCAATACCGCTAACGACTGATGTAGCCACCACTTACTCGCCCCGCCCAGTGCCCAATCACCTTCGCCGGCATCATCCCAAATAAAGACGGGCACAACCGCCCCTCCTCGCGCGACCGCCGCCGCCAGCGCCGGCTGATCTGCCAGCCGCAGATCCTTCCTTAACCAAATGAGAGTGACATGACTTTCCACTCCGCGACCATGCGCAGGAGTCGAGTGCGGGCAAGCCGTCCTTAAACTTCGGCCGCGTAAAAGTCCTCGTAGGCCACGGCGACCCGGTCCCAACTAAAGTCGGTCATCATCCCTCGCTGTTGCACCGTCGCATAAGCGGCCTTGTCGTCGAATAGTTTCATCGCCCGAGCTAATCCCGTGGCAACTCCCGCTTCGTCCGGTTCCACGATAATTCCCGTGCCCGACTCGGGCGATTCGTCGATATCTACCACCGTATTGATGAGACCGCCTACCTGAGTCACGATCGGGATAGTGCCGTAAGCTTGGGAATACATCTGGTTTAAACCGCAGGGCTCAAAAAGTGACGGCATCAGGAAGAAGTCGCTGCCCGCTTCCACCAGGTGACTCATCTTCTCGTCCAAGCCCGTGCGCGATGAGATCTTACCCGGATGCGCCGCGGCCAGATCACCGACTGCTTTCTCCAGTTTTTGATCTCCCCCCCCTAAAACGATCAACTTCACCTCCTCGTTCTCGAAAAACGCTCGATTATCCAGCAACAGCTGCACGCCTTTCTGCTCGGTCAACCGGCACACCATGCCAAACACCGGGCCTTCGAAACGTGGGTTCATTCCGTGAGCTGCGAGCAGCGCCGCCCGACATTTCTTTTTCCCCGACAAGTCCTCCGCCCGATAGGTCGCCGGCAGCAGACTATCGATCGCCGGATTCCAGATGCTCGTATCAAGCCCATTGATCATGCCGACCAAATCTTCCGCCCGCGTCTGAATGACTCCGTCGAGCCCGCAACCAAACTCCGGAGTCTGAATTTCCTCCGCATACTGGGGGCTGACGGTCGTGACTCGATCCGCAAACACAATTCCTGCCTTCATGGCGCTCACCTGCCCAAAAAACTCGACCCCATCCACCCCCATCAATTCCTCCGGCAAGTTTGTGCGGTAGAACGACTTCATTGGGAACAGACCTTGGAAGGCGATGTTGTGGATCGTATGCACCGTGCGGATAGCGAGCGTGCAACCATATCGGTCTTCCGCCTCCCGTAAGAACAACGGCACGAGCCCAGCCTGCCAATCATGGCCGTGCAAAATATCCGCGTCCAAATCCAGCGAACGCATCACCTCAACCACGGCCTTACCGAAGAATATGAAGCGATGGTGGTTATCATCGTAATCCCGTTCCCCAGTTCCATACGGCAAACTGCGATCAAAATACTCTTCGCGGCAGATAAGATACACCGTTAAGTTGGGTTCCGGAGAAAAGCTCTGCAGGTCCCCGGATTTAAACGAATCCCCCATCTGAATCCGCAGTCGCTGGCATCGCTGTAAAATCGGTGCCACCTCTGGATGCTCCAATACCGAGCGATACCCGGGGATAAAAACAGTCACTTCATGCCCCTTCCGCGCTAAAACCCGCGCCAGCGCGCCCACCGCGTCGGCCAACCCACCCGTCTTAACGTAGGGAAACAATTCGCTGGCCACGTGCACAATTTTCATGCCACCTAGCATTGGAGGTTCGCTAAGTTCGTCCACCGCAAAAACCCATGTGGGTGCGGTCACTGCCGGGATCAAATATAGAGACCCGGCCATTATTATATGAAGTTTCGGGATACCCTTTTCCAAAAACTCCAGTCCGCGGAATACCGCCCTCTCAACGAGGTCGCGCTTGTTCGCCAACTGGGGATAGACAAAAAACAACGTCGGTTATTTGCCCACGAAGTCCGTTTATTAATCTCTCGAGGTGAGCTCAAACTCGTCTCCGGCGATCGCATCGCCGTGCCCACTCAATCCGGCGGACGCGGTGACGGCATGCTCATCGGCAAATTACGCTTCCGCACCGGCGGTTCCGCTCTGGTGGTTATTGATCGCGGTGGTGACACCTCCCTACCCGAGGTCGTGCAAGTCTCTTCGGAGGACGCGAGCAACGCATTCCACGGCGATAAGGTCCGGCTGCAACTCGACGTTCGGCCTAACCAACGTCGCAATCCCCGCAATCCCCGCGCCGACGAACCGCGTGGCCGCATCGTCGAGATCGTCGAACGAGCCACCGATACGGTCGTGGGCATCTTGAGCCGCGTCCGGAACCGGTTCTACGTCAAGCCTGACGATCCTCGTTTCGTGCATGAAATCGCCGTGGACGATCCTGAAAAAGCGAAAATCCGCCCCCTCCCCAAAGAAGGCGACAAGGTCGTCGTGCGTCTCCACGAATGGACTAACCACACCCGCCCCCCCAATGGCCGCGTCATCGAACGCCTCGGGAAACAGTGGGAGCCGACCGCCGAGCTCCTCGGGGTCTATCGCAAATTCAAACTGGACCAACGCTTCCCCGCCGACGTCGATGCCGCCGCTCGCGAGATCCCCGATCACGTCATGCCGCGCGAACTCACCGCGCGACTCGACTACCGCAAGATCCCGACTTTCACCATCGATCCCGACGATGCCAAAGACTTTGACGACGCCCTTTCGATCGAGTTTCTACCCGAAGATCAGATCAAAATCGGCATTCACATCGCCGACGTTTCCGCCTACGTGAAACCGGGCACCGTCTTGGATAAAGAAGCCCAAACCCGCGGTAATTCGACCTACCTCGTCGGCACCGTCGTGCCCATGCTGCCCGAAAAGCTGTCCAACGGTCTGTGCTCTCTCGTCGAAGGCCAAGTTCGACTCACCAAAGCCGTCTTCCTAACGTTCAACGCCAAGCGCCGCATCATCGCGACCGCCTTCGCCAACACCGCCATCAAGAGCCAGAAACGCCTCACCTACAAACAAGCGTTCACTCTCCTCAAAAACGACGACTTGCAGGCCGCCCGCGATCTGCCTTTGCCGCCCAAACACCAGACTGGCTCAACCGGTCGCGCCCTTTCCTCCCTCGGAGACCGCGAAATCGGCAATCTTCAATCCTGGATTCGCACCCTCTGGTCGCTGGCCTCCAAACTCCGGGAAGATCGTATGCGCAAAGGCAGCCTCGATCTCAACATGCCCGAGACCAAGATCTTCGTCGATCAACACGGCTTTGCCGATCGTCTCGAAAAGATCGAAAACGACGAGAGCCATCAGCTCATCGAGGAATTCATGCTCGCGGCCAACGAAGCCGTCGCCCACCTCACCAAGTCCCACAAACTGCCCTCACTCTACCGCGTCCACGACGACCCCGACGAAGTAAAACTCGCCGAACTACGCCAACACGTCGCGACCTTTGGCCTGAAAGTCGGCGACCTCACGGGGCGCCCTGAAGTCATCAATCTCCTCCAGCAACTGCGGACCCACCCGCAAGGTCACGTCCTGCGCACCTCCCTCCTGCGTAGCCTCAAGAAAGCCGCCTATCGAGCCTCACCCGATGGTCACTACGGTCTCTGCAAAAACGACTACACCCACTTCACGTCGCCCATCCGTCGCTACTCCGATCTGGTCGTTCACCGCATCCTCGACCACTATCTCATCACTCAAGGCGGCTTCCCGACACCTCCTGGCTACCAGTTCAACTACGACCAGGCCAAAGCCGCTCGCCTCGGCGAGCACCTCAGCCTGACCGAAGTGAACTCCCAAGACGCCGAACGAGAGAGCGTGAAGATCAAACTCCTCGAGTTCTTCGAACGCGAAGCGGCCAAACCCACCCCGACCACTTTCGTCGCGATTATCACCGACGTGCGCCCCCACGGATTGTTTATCGAATTGGAGCAGTCCATGACGTTCGGCTTTCTCCCCGCCAACGCGCTTGGTCCCGACTTCTTTAATCCCGCCAACGACGGCACCGCCCTCGTCGGCCGCAAGACCAAGCAGCGCTTCGGTCTCAATGATCGGGTCAATGTCGTCGTAGCCAAAGTGGATCGCGTGAAGCGTATGATTGATTTCAAGCGCGCCGACGACTCTGGCGCCCCGGTGGCGACCACACGCGACCTCGACGAAAGTCCCCGTCCCCCCAAACGCTCTGGCCGCACCACCGCCGTCGGCGGCGGGCCTCTGCCGCGGAAGCCCAAACCAAAAGGCAAACGCGCCGGCCCCAGCCGTCGTCGCTAGAAATACCGGCCGAACGAGCGTAGCTGGGCGCAAGGTGGGGCCGGATGACTGGGCTGTCCGCGCCCCGGCCTCTCCGCCCCGACTCTCGTTTCCCGCCCCTCCCCGTGAGCCAAATACCTTCCCTAATCGGCTCATGATTAGCCTTTTAATGAACCGATCAGCCACGCTATTCGGCTCATGCGCTGTAAATGGCCGTAATCCAATTGGCCTAATTTCCATTACGATCTGACTGCGATCGACGGAGATCTGCTGCGCGTCTCGGATCAGACCGGGCAGGTCACGGGCCTATTCCCCCCCCCCCGATAGTGCGGAAACGGAAACCGTCCTCCACCGCTTGGGGGTTTGGACGCCGATCGTCCGGTCGTGCGCGATCGCTCGGCGAAGGGTGCGGCTGGCATCGCCTATTGATGGCTGAAAACTCGCGTGTGAAAGTCGGGACATGGCGCAACCATACCGACCCCATGCAGGTCATCTCCGGTGCGATCGGAAAAGAACGCGGGCATTTCGAAGCCCCTCCCCCCGTCATCGACGGTGACGGGCGAAATGAGCCGGTTTCTGACCTCGTTCAATCACCGCCCAACTTAACTCAAAGCGGCGCCGCTTCGAACCGCTCTGGCTCATCTCTATTTTGCAACAATCCATCCGTTCGAAGACGGCAACGGTCGGATCGGTCGCGCCATCGCCGGGAAAGCGCTTTCGCAGGGGTTGGGCCGACCCGTCGTGCTCAGTCTCTCCCGCGCCATTGCACGTCACCGCCAGTCCTACGATAAAGCCCTGCAAAAGCCCCGGCGCTCCCACGAGGTCATGCTCTGGTTAATCTACTCCTGTCCACCGGGTGGGTCGCCCGGACCGATGCCGAACCACAAGTGCGGTTCACCGGGGAACTCGCCAAATTCTTTGATCGCTTTGAAAAAACCTTAATGCACGCCAACTTCGCACCGTTCGCCTCCTCGCCGAAGCGGGACCGGACGGATTTGAGGGCGGCATAAATGCGCAAATAGGAGTCGCCGAACCCTGTCTCCAAAGCGACTGCGACTCGCGACCTTCAAGCCCTGGTCAAACTCGGTGCCTTTCGTCCCGTCGGGGCGGCCGCAGCTCCCGTTATGACCTCAATTTGGAAGCGCCACCATGGCCGTCATGTAGAGCCGCGCGGAAAATCGCCAATTTTGCCGCCCCCAAAATCGACGAAGGAATCTTTGCATCGGTGCTCGGACCACCGGGCAAAATTAACGCTCCACCAGCTGACCACTCAACCGTGAACAAACCGCAAACCCCGGCCGACATCCCGCATCCACCGTGCCATCCGTATTCAGCCTCAACAAATTCTGCCCGGTCACCCCATCCACGCTGGTAAAATACCCCCCGAGATAAACGGGCCCATCCGCCTTAAGCGTGGCCGAGACCCCATCGTGATTGAGCACCACCAACTGGGAGTCCGGATCAGGCGATCCATCCGGCAGCAATCGCTTAATCACCATCTGCGGAGAGCCGCTTCAGTCGGGGTCTCCGTAAAGAAGCCCACCATCGGGGTAAACCGCGAGCAACGTGGGATCAGATGAAGTCACAAGGGACTGCGAAAACGTATCATCAATGGAACCATCAGATCGGAGTTGAGTGAGCCAACGGAGACGGGATTTTCCAGTGAGAATACTGTCTCTCGTCGAAATCAACCTCTTGGTGCCCGGGAAGGCCGTCACTGAAACAACACCTCCCATCGTCGAACCTCCTTCTAAAATCGGATTAAACGTCGGATTAAACGTCGGATCACGGGTCCAATACTCAGACTGAGCCTCGGCCATGGAAACCAAACCTGAAAATACCAATTTGAGGATCAGTGCGCGACCAAGAAACAGATTTGGGCCGGGAAAGATATAAATCTGGTTTTCCATGTGTTTTTCAGGGAATCGCTGCCTTATTCGGTCAATTTTTGGCTCGGGATCAGCGGCGCCGATTAAACGAAGAAAATCGGTCCAGATATTTAACCCCAACGCACCGCATTCCTGCCAATTTCTGTCTTCCGGTAGGGCGTCCTTTTTCCGCGGAGGAGTGGCTCTGTTCTTTCATGAAAAATTGCGGCGGCAGGGGTATGAATCCGTGTTGATGGGGTCCATCTCTGGTTTCCAAAAATTGCGGTGACGTGGGACTCAAGAAGCGGTCGGCGCACGGGACAACGTCTCGCATTTTTCAATTCGATTGCTTTGCCAATCTAGGGGATTCTCGCATGATGATGGCCTATGAGTTTAGCGCACTTCGAATTTCCTTCCACGTTTCGGGCTCTCTACCAAAAGAGCTATCAGCTCTATCAGGAGGGTCAGCGCGGAGCGGACTCCTTTTTCACCGCCGAAGAAACTGCATGGCTGGCATCCAATGGCGTCACTACGCAGCACATGTATGACTACGCTGAAGATGAGGTCGTCGATGGCGCGCCCGGATTCGAAAATGCCCTCACGATTGAGACTATCCGTCGCGACTACTTCCTATCGGCGCAGGGTGGGATCGCACCGACCACCGTGCTCGATCCGGCCACGCTGCCAGCCAAGTCGAATGAGATCGAGGGCATCCGATGGCTCGCCCGCATCATTCCGAAGGCGAAAGCTAAGCTTCTCGGAGAAATGCCCGCATCCATGATGTATTGCTGCGGTGGTGACCGGAATTTTTTCCGCACCAACAACATCATGCCCGCTGAATTTTTATCCCTGGTTTGGCGGCATATCGATGATGACGCCGCGGTAATTGCCTGGGTAAAGGCCCGGACGCCGTAAAACGAAACTTCCATCCCTACCGATTTCTAGTTCCCCCAAACGCTTCCTCCCATGCCCAAGTTTACCCTCAAAATTAACGGCTCTTCCCGCGAGGTTGAAGCTGCATCAGATACCCCTCTGCTCTGGATCCTGCGTGATCACCTCAACCTCGTTGGCACGAAATACGGCTGTGGCATGGGGCTATGCGGGGCCTGCACCGTTCATCTGAATGGCGAGGCCGTGCGTTCCTGCCAACTCCCCGTATCCACCCTCGGCGCCCGGGCGATCACCACCGTTGAGGGACTCGATCCTCTGGGTGCCTCCGCCGTTCAGCAAGCGTGGGATGAAGTCGATGTGCCCCAGTGCGGCTACTGCCAATCCGGCCAGATGATGAGCGCCACTTCACTTTTAGCCAGGACGCCTCAACCTTCCGACGCCGAGATCGACTCCGCTATGGCGGGTAACCTCTGCCGCTGCGGCACCTACACTCGCATCCGAGCCGCCGTTCACCTCGCCGCCGAGAAATCCGCCGCCCACGCCTAACCCGAATGCTCCCCATGAAAACGGAAACAGCCCCCGCCCTCTCCCTTAGCCGTCGCGGATTCATCAAAATCTCCGGTCTCGCCTACTCGGGCCTGAGTCTCGGCTTGATGCTACCCGGCCCGGCTGCCGCCGAAGCAAACCCCGCCTTCCCCGCGCCCGGCGCCACCGAGTTCGCCCCCAATTTTCACCTGCGTATCTCCCGCGACGGCGCGGTCTCCATTGTCTCGCAAAACCCGGAATGTGGCCAAGGTGTGAAAACAGCGCTCCCCATGCTCATCGCTGAGGAACTCGAAGTTGAATGGAAATCCGTCAAGGTCGTCCAAGCCGGCTTCGATCAACGCTACAAACGTCAAGTCGCCGGTGGCTCAGGCGCGACTCCCGCGGTATTTATCCCATTTCGCACGCTCGGTGCGACCGCCCGCACCATGCTCGTGACTGCCGCCGCGCAAACGTGGGGAGTTTCCTCCTCCGAGTGCTTTGCCCAAGCCAACGCCGTGCATCATCGCTCTTCCGGCCGCTCGATCGGCTACGGAGAGCTGGTCGGGGTCGCTTCAACTTTGCCCGTTCCAAATGAGTCCGATGTCACGCTGAAGGACCCCGCCGATTTTAAAATTCTCGGCACCCGAATTTCCGGCGTCGACAATTCGGACCTCCTTTCCGGTAAACCTCTCTTTGGCATCGACCAAACTCTACCCGGTATGGCGCACGCGACCTATGTCGCCTGTCCTTCCTTCGGTGGAAAGGTGAAATCCGCTGATCTAGACTCGGTCAAAATGATGCCCGGCATCACCGACGCCTTCGTGATCGAAGGTGGCGAGGCGCTCGATGAACTCGTTTCCGGCGTCGCAATTCTCGGGGTCGACACCTGGTCTGTCTTCAAAGCAGCCAAAGCACTTGACGTCGATTGGGATATCCCGGCCTCGGTCAAAGCTCAAAGCACCGACGGATTCTACGCCCAAGCCGAGATCCTCTCCGCCGGCGAACCGCAAAAGAACGAACGATCCGATGGCGACGTCGATCAAGCCATTGCCAACGCCGCCAACTCCCTCGACGCCTACTACACCTACCCCTACGCGTCGCACGCCAATCTCGAACCGCAAAACTGCACCGCCCATGTCACCGCCGATCGCGCCGAGATTTGGGCGCCCACCCAGCTGCCCAGTTCGGGGCGAGATCTGATTGCCAACCATTGCGGCATTCCGAAAGAAAACGTCTTCATTCATATGACCCGAATAGGCGGGGGCTTTGGTCGTCGCCTGATCAATGACTGGATGGTGCAATCTGCCGTGATTTCTCAGCGGGCCGGCCGCCCCGTTAAGATGACCTGGAGTCGCGAAGAGGACATGCAGCACGACATGTATCGCGCCGCCGGTTGGCATCGACTCCGCGGAGCCGTCGACGCGCGGGGGAATCTTGTCGCTTGGCAAGACCACTTTGTGACCCTTGGGGTTCAAAATGACACTCAACCCGGTCGCGGAGCCGGGATGAGCTCCGACGAGTTTCCATGTCGGTTTATCCCTAACTTCAAACTCGATAGTTCCATCATTAATACCGACGTGCCCCTCGGATGGTGGCGCGCGCCCGGCTCGTGTTCGATCGCGTTTGTCACCCAAAGTTTTCTCGATGAACTCGCGCATGCCGCCGCGGTCGACCCTCTCGAGTTCAAGCTCAATGTCCTCGGTGAAACCGCTCATCCCGGGGCCGGGAAAAACGACCCTGAGTATCACGGGGGCCGCATGTCCGCCGTCGTCGCCCAAGCCGCTAAAATGATCGGTTGGGGCAAGAAACTACCCCGAGGCGAAGGTCTCGGCGTGGCATTCCATTTCAGCCATCGCGGCTATGTCGCCATCGCCACCCACGTCGCGGTATCAAAATCGGGTTCCCTTACGGTCAAGCGGGCCACCTCCGCCGTGGATGTGGGTAGCACCATCATGAACGTGAGCGGCGCCGAAAACCAAGTTCAAGGATCCATCGTCGACGCCCTCAGCACCGCGCTGGGCCTCGAAATCACCATCGTAGGCGGCGCCGTGCAGCAAAGCAACTTCCACGACTACCCCCTTCTACGTATGTCGACGACGCCGGAGATCGAAGTCGAATTTCTGACCACCGACTTTCCGCCCACCGGCCTCGGCGAACCTGCCTTTCCTCCCATGGCTCCCGCGGTCGCCAATGCCGTCTTTGCCGCCACCGGAAAACGCATGCGGAGCATGCCGTTCAATAAACATGATCTGAGTTGGAGTTAAGCCTCTGCCTGCCAATATGATGAATAAACCGATCCTCAACGCCCAAGGCGAAAAGCTCGACTACGCGTTCCATCGCGGAAACGAAGAGAACAAAACCATCGTCGTCATCGGCCACGGTGTGACCGGTCATAAAGACCGCCCCTTCCTCGTGGCTCTGGCCGAAGGATTGGCCTCATCCGGCATCAACGTACTCCGCCACTCCTGGTCCGGTAATGGTGACTCGGAAGGCGAATTCGGTGACTCCAACATCACCAAGGAAGTCGCAGACTTGGGCGCGATCCTCACCGCGCTCGAAACGCAGGGCTACACGGTCGCTTATGCTGGCCATAGCATGGGCGGAGCCGTCGGCGTGCGCCGCGCCGTGATCGATCCTCGCATCAAATACCTCATCTCGCTCGCCGCGATCGTTCACACCAAAGAATTCGCGGAAAGCGCCTTCGGCGATCTCGAGCCAGGGGTGGGACTGATGTTCGACAAGCCGGGCCTCATTCTTCCCGCCGCCTACATGGCAGACCTGCGCGACATTGACACCGTGCTCGATGACACCAGCCGGGTATCCGTGCCATGGTTACTGATCCATGGCACCGCGGATGACCTCGTACCGATCCAGCATTCACACGACGCCTACTCCCACGCGACTTGCCCGAAGCAACTCATCGAACTCCCGGGAGCCGATCACGTCTTTGAACCCGACCAGATCGACGCCATGGTCAACGCCGTGACCAAATGGTGCGTCGGCCAGTTCGGCACCGCTTAAGTCTTCAGGTGGGCGAAAACCTCGCGGTAGAAGTCAGGATGACTGCCCCAAGTCTGACCGGTCACGATCTTACCATCGCGCACGCACTCTTCGTTGATCCAAGTGCCACCACAGGATTCCAACTCGAATCGCACGTTCTCGTAGCAGGTTAATTTGAGCCCATTCCCAATTCCCGCCGCAAGTAGGATTTGAATGCCGTGGCAGATGGACAGAATCCACTTATCTTGCGCCGCAAACTTCTGCACAATCTCAATCAGCTTTGCCTCGTGACGCAAAAACTCCGGTGCCCTTCCGCCAATCAGTAAGATGGCGACATAGTCGTCCACATTGACGTCTTCAAACGCCACATCGGCATCGATCAGGTATCCGGGTTTCTCGATGTAAGTATTCCAACCGGGATAGAAATCGTGAATCACAGCGTTGAGCTGTTTCTTCTGGGTCGCCGCAATCACGGGCTCAAAGCCCGCTTCCATAAAACGATGTTGAGCGTAGAGAATCTCGTAACACTCTCCTGCATCGTCCGTCACAATAAGTATCTTTTGGGGCATAACGACAGGGGTAGCCTGCCGATTCGAATTGTCCATCCGCTTCGCCAAAAGTTTTTACCCGCTTTCGGAGTAGCCTACCACCGATCGCTGCAATCGCGTAAAAATCTTCAAATCGAAAAGTCCGAATTGCCAAACTCCGTTCGATTACAACATTTTGCAGTCGTTCAGCGTTTCCAATGCTGTTGAATTTCTTAATCCCCCGTCTACCCCCACCTTATTTCATCAACAGGTTGAGCAATATCCGCCTGATCTCCCGCAAACAATGGGGGGTTGGATTAGCCTTTTCACTCTAAACTAGAGTCCGTTCGTCCCCTTTTAAGTTCCCAATCCTACCTCCATTATGTCCCAAATCCCTCGTCTTACTCGTCGTAGTTTCCTCGAAAAATCTACCCTCGCCTCCGCTGCCGCCATGGCATTTCCCGCCGTCGTAAAGGCTCAAACCGATGGTGTCGCGCCGACCAACCGCGTAAATCTGGCCCTCGTCGGCGTTGGTGGACGCGGTCGAAGTGCCATTCAGGCCTTAGCCGATGAAAATTTTGTCGCCTTTTGTGACGTCGACGACGACCGCGCCTCCGAATCTTACGAGAAGTATCCCGACGTTCCCACCTTCCGCGACTACCGCGAGATGTTCGCCGCGATGGCCGATAAAATCGACGCCGTCGTGATCACCACACCCGATCACATGCACTTCCCGATCGCCATGACGGCGATCGCTCACGGCAAACACGTTTACGTCGAAAAACCCCTCACCCACACGGTGGAGGAAGCTCGCCTCCTCACCGAGGCCGCTCGCAAAGCCGGCGTCATTACGCAGATGGGCAACCAAGGCCACAGCAACGAAGGCACCCGCGTCACGAAGGAGTGGATCCAAGGCGGAGTCCTCGGCGAGATCCGCGAGGTGCACAGCTGGACCAATCGTCCGGTTTGGCCTCAAGGCATCAAGAAACCCAGCCACAAGAAATTCATCCCCGTCACTCCTGACACCCTCGACTGGGACCTCTGGCTCGGCGTCGCCCCTGAGCGCGCCTATGATCCCGCTTATCTGCCCTTCGCTTGGCGCGGCTGGTGGGATTTTGGATGTGGCGCGTTTGGCGACATGGCCTGCCACATCATGGATGCCACCTTTTGGGGGCTCGAACTCGGCTCACCTACGGCGCTCGAAGCGTTCTCGGCTAACAACAACGATCAGAGCTGCCCCACCAGTTCGGTGGTCAAGTATGAATTCGCCGCTCGAGGTAATCAACCCGCTCTTACCTGGAAATGGTATGATGGCGGACTCACCCCCACCTACCTCGTCGATTGGGAAGAAGACCGGGAATACTTCAAGGACGGCAGTGGCACGATCATTGTGGGTTCTGAGGCCAGCATGGTAAACACCACCTACGGCTCCAGCCCACGTATTTTCCCCGCGACCAAGATGAGCAAGGTCGCGCCCAACCTTCCTGCGAAAACGCTTCCGCGCGTCGAAACCAGTAACCATCACCTCGCCTGGTGTAACGCGATCCGCGACGGTCGCCAACCTGCCTCAAGCTTCGATTACGCCGGCCCCTTCACTGAAACGGTGCTGCTCGGCAACGCTGCGATCCGGGCAAATCGCCGTCTCGAGTTCGATGCCGATAAGGTGCGCTTCACCAACGTCGAATCCGCGAATCAATACTTGTCCAAAGGCTATCGTCCCGGGTTCTTCTAAAGCCCGCCACCACCGCCTGCTCTTTAAGTGAAGAGCAGGCATCGATAATTTCCCCCGCGAATTGCCATGACTGCCAAAAAATCTCCGCCCGCTTCCTCCTCCTGCCAAAATGCCTTAGCCGACACGTTCGGCTTCCTCGTTCTCCGAGTCTGGCTCGGTCTTCGAGCCCTCTTAACCGGCCTTGAAAAATACGCCGGGAAAGTGACCGTGCAAGAGCCTCTGATGGATGAATTTGGTGACCCCGACATCAGCGGTGCAATGGTGTCGATCACGCAAAAGGAATATGGTTTCGATTACTACCACGGGATCCCACCTCCCTTGGCCGATAAATTCTCCGCCGAACCCCTGCTCCCGGGTTGGTCGCTGTCTCTTTTCGATACCGTGCTGGGACCAGCCTTGATCATCTTCGGACTGACTCTGCTTCTTGGCATCGCTCCTCGCATCAGTCTCTTCGTCAACGGGCTCATCTACTGCAGCCTTTCCGTGGGACTAATACTCCTCAATGAAAGTGGCGGCGTCGCTTGGTTAGGTCTACACGTGCTGCTCGTGGTCGCCGCGTTGCGCCTCGTTCAAGCTAACCGGTTCTCCGTATTCCCTCGCTGGTAATTTCCATGACGACTCCCCCTCCCTCCCTCCCTTCGCTCCCGTGGTCCCGTCGCGGATTCCTCAAGACCGGTGCCACCGCTGGTGGTATGGTCCTAGCGGCTCCGTCCATTCTCAAGGCGCAATCCTCCAGCGAGACCCTCAACGTCGCACTCATTGGGATGGGTGCGCAGGGCCGGGTGTTGCTCGATTCGATGCTCAATATCCCGAACCTGCGTTTCCAAGCAGTCTGCGATGTTTGGGATTTGTCTCGTCGTTACGGGGTCAACCGCCTGAAGAAAGCCGGGCACAATCCCAACGACTATGAAGATATCGAAGACCTGATCGCCAAAGAGAAAGGCCTCGACGTTGCCATCATCGCGTCGCCTGACTTCTGGCATGCTCCGCACACCATCATGTGTCTCGAAGCCGGTCTCGACGTTTACTGCGAAAAGATGATGTCCAATACCATCGAAGGCGCTCGTTCGATGGTGAAATCGATGCGCGATACCGGTAAATTGCTCCAAATCGGCCACCAACGCCGATCCAATCCCCGCTACATTCACGCCCTGAATAATATCGTCAATAAGGCGAAAATCGCTGGCCGCATCACCAATATCAATGGGCAATGGAATCGCTCCGTCAGCGCTGATCTCGGCTGGCCGCAACGCTACGAGATATCCGACGATAAACTTAAACACTTTGGATACAAAAACATGCACCAATTCCGCAACTGGCGGTGGTTCAAAGATCTCTCCGGCGGTCCGATCTCGGATTTAGGTGCCCATCAAATCGACATCTTCAACTGGTTCCTGGGCACCGGCCCTAAGAGCGTCATGGCCTCCGGTGGTGCCGACTACTACAAGAATCACGAATGGCATGACAACGTCATGGTGATCTACGAATACGACACGGCCCAAGGTCCCGTCCGCGCTTTCTACCAAGTGCTCACGACGACCAGCGCCGGTGGCGGCTACTTCGAACAGTTCATGGGCGACGAAGGTTCGGTTAAAATTTCCGAGAACCCCAGCCTCACGAAAGTCTACCGTGAAGATCGCGCGCCGGATTGGGACAAATGGATCGACCTCAACTACCTCCGCCGCTCCGAAGCTGCCGCGCCCGCCAAAGACGCCACCGTCGATGTCCGTGAAACCGCCCCGCTCGTCGCTTTCGATCTCCCCGTCGTGCTCGACAAACCGCTCCACCAACCGCATCTCGAAAACTTTTTTAGCGTCGTCCGCGGCAAAGGAAAATTAAACTGTGATGCCGCCCACGCCTTCGAAAGCGAAGCCGCTATCTTCAAGGTAAATCCCGCGATCGAAGCCCGCAAGGCTCTCGACTTCACCCCCGCAGACTTCATCGCTTAATCTTATCGCTCCTCCTTCGGTTCAATCCGCTCTTTTATGAAAAAAATTCTCTCTCTTATCGCGGCGGTCGCAGTCACCGCCTCGGTCGCTGTGGCCGCCGACACCAAGATTCTCGAACTCGAGTTTCCTCCGCCCAAAATTACCGGCACCCCTTCCCCGGTTCGGCCCGCCAATCTCGAATCTCCCACCGCCAGGCCGCCCGAAATTCCCGTCCCCGCCAATGTCACCAACCTCGCGGTCGGCAAAGAAGTCACTTCCTCCGATCCTTGGCCGATCATTGGTGACCTTCTTTGCGTCAACGACGGAGACAAAGAGTCCGAAGACGGCTATTTCGTCGAACTCGGTGAAGGAGTGCAATGGGTGCAAATTGATCTCGAAGCCCCTTCCGTCATCTACGGCCTCGGACTCTGGCACTACCATAGCCAAATCCGCTCCTACAACGACGTGATCGTCCAAGTATCCAACGATCCCGAATTCAAAACCGGTGTCACCACGATCTACAACAACGACCATGACAACTCTGCCGCGATGGGCCAAGGCAAACATTCCGCTTACCTTGAGCGTAACGTGGGCCGTATCATCGACGGCAAGCAGACCATCGGTCGCTACGTGCGCCTCTACTCCAATGGGAACACCAGCGACGGTCTTAACCACTACGTCGAAGTAGAAGTTTTTGGGCATCCCGCCGAATAATCTCGGCTGGAGGGCGCTCGCCCTCATCGCCGTGCTACTCGGCGTTGGCTGGCGAGCGGCTCATATCGATAATCGCCCCTTGCACGCCGATGAAGCCGTGCAGGCATGGCAAACTTGGACGCTCTTAAAGGGCGACGGATACACCTACGATCCGGTTGATCGGCATGGCCCGCTGCTTTACTACGGATCAGCGGCTCAGCATAAATTGTCCGGAGGCGATGCGTCCACTTATGACGACAAGGCCGCCCGCAGCTTCGTCCTAGCGGCGGGCATCGCGACGCTGATCCTAGTCGCATTCGGCACCCGCACCGCCGGGTTTGATCCCCGTATCGGGGTGATTGCGGCAGTGTTGCTCGCGTTTGAAACCTTCTCGACGCTCTACCACACCTACTTCGTGCAGGAGGCGTGGCTCGCACTTTTCGTTTGGGCGTTTCTGTTTTTAGGACTACGGCCAGACCACCCACGCCCGCTTAGTCGCCTCTTGGTCATGGGTATTCTCGCCGGCCTTGCCCAAGCAACCAAAGAAACCGCTCCGCTCTACCTCTTCATCGCGGTCGCCTCCATCTACGTCGTTGATCGTCGATTGCCCAGCCGACCAAACCGCTCCCAAGTCATCTCCGCCTCAGTCGGATTTCTGCTCCCGGTGGTGGTGTTCTATTCCGCCTTCGGCACCCAGTGGTCAGGACTCCTCGACGCCGTGCGCACCTACACCCTCCAGGCCGGTCGCATCGCCGAAACGCCGCACGCGTATCCTTGGTGGCATTACTTAAAAACTCTGGGCATCATCCCCACGGGCGGACCGCGCTGGGGACAATTCCTCTTGCTCGGCCTCGCCGCCATCGGAGCTCTCTCGGCCTGGCGCAAAACGGCGACGCGTTCGCATCGCGTCACCACGCTTTTCATCATCGCTATCTTCGCAATTCATAGCGCGATCCCCTACAAAACCCCGTGGCTCATCTTGATCCCCGTCCTAGGCCTCCCCCTTTTAGCGGCCCACCCCTTGCTCGCGCTCGGGCGTCTGGGCCGATGGGGACTTTTCGCTTCCGCCCTACTCATCGGATCGACTCTCACCGAATCCGTTTGGCGAAGCTGGCTGGCTCTCGATCGTTACCCCGGAGATGCCCGTAACCCCTATTTCTATGAACAAGCGCCTCGGACTTTTACGCGACTGACTAATCGTATTGACCAGCTTCAGACCGTTCTAAATCGCCCGCTTCGAATTGCCGTGATAAGTGCGGAAGCCGCCTGGCCGCTCCCTTGGTATCTGCGTGATTCCACCTCTACCGGGTATTTCGAATCCGCCCCGCCAAATCCGTCCCCATGGGATCTGATCATCTGGGATCGCCAGCTCGGTGAACCTCCCCCCGATTTCTCCCGCAATCGTTTAGTAGAATATCATGGTCTTCGCCCTAACGTATTGCTGGAAGTCTTCATTGATCAGTCCATCTGGGATCAGCTATTCCCTCCCGATTTGAACGCGCCTACTCCGTGAATCCGTCCCCGCTAGTTCAACTCTCGCAGCTCGAGGGCATGGTGCGGTTTCAGCACGAAGCGATGGCTACGACTTTCGTTTTCCATCTCGCTCCTACTCCCGATCTCGAACTTCGCGCGGTGGCCGAAGAAGCATTTCGTTTGGTCGACAAGATTGAGGATCTTCTGAGTTTCTACCGGGAAGGAAGTGATGTCACTCGGATCAATCGCGCCGCTCCCGGTGAAACGGTCCGGATCAACGAGCTCACTCACCAGTGTTTGCTGACGGCCTTGGAGATATCCGCCGCGAGTCAGAATGCCTTCAATCCCTTCGCCGGCGGGCCGGCCATTTCGGCCAAAAAGCAATCGATTCCTGCCCATCTCAGGGACTTACCGCCACTCGATCCAAACGATCGCGCCACGGTTCTCTCCATCGATCCAGCTCACCCTCAAATTACAAAACTCGACGGCAATCGCTGGCTAGATCTCGGGGCCATCGGTAAAGGTGCCGCCCTCGACGCGGTGGCCGAATTACTGCATGAATGGGAAATCCCCCGGGCCGTGTTAGTGAGCGGAGGCTCGAGTGTGTTGGTCTTCGGTCGGCCCCAAGGTGGCGATCAAGATCAGTGGCCCCTGACCATCCCCCTAGATCCCGCTCCCCTTAATATCAATGTGCCGACGCCCTTCGCCTTAGGCGCCTCTGGTCTCGGATTCCAACCGGGCCACGTGATAAGCGCCCATCACTCTCACATCCGCCCTCAATCGGTCGTGGTCGCTCCTTCAGCTGCGGTAGCCGACGCCCTCTCTACCGCGGCCCTCCTGCTGGCAGACCAACCCCTCCGGGACTTAATGGGCGATGATCCCACCTTCTCCGTTCTAGCGACTCAGACCAAAGGACCAGCGGTCCAAACCGGACTCTTTTCGGCCCTAAAACTCTCTCAAATTCAGGCCACAATCGTAATCCCCTGCTGGTGCGAAAGCCAACGCCTTCCCGCGTTTCTATCCGAGTTGGTCGAGATGGTTTCTCACTCACCACATTTGATTGAAATAATCGTGGTGGACGACGGTTCGCCTGCGCCCGAGCCTGATCAGACGGCGAAAATCGTCGATTCACTTCGCCGCAAAAACAGTTTTCTCCAGCCCCTATTACAGCCCCCTCATCAGGGGAAAGGCGGCGCGGTCTACCACGGATGGCGAGCCGCTGCCGAAACGTCGCAATGGCTAGCATTCGTCGACGCTGATGGCGCGGTCCCCGCGCGCGAAGTCATTCGTGGACTCGATCGGGTATTGGATTCGGACGCCGCGCCTGTGCTGGTCGCAGCCTCCCGCTACCATTCCGACTCGAGCCGCACCGTCGCCCGCGGCTTGATTCGCCAACGCACTGGCGCATGGTTCGCTCAGTGGGCGCGTCGCCAGCTGCACATTGCGGCGGAGGACAGCCAGTGTGGATTCAAAATCGTTCCGGCTGCCTGGTGGCGTCAACGTGATGCGTGGTGCGAACTCGGCTACGCGTTTGATCTAGAACTCCTCATTGCCGCTCGCGATGATGATCTCGTTGTGGAAAACCTCCCCATCTCCTGGCAGGAAGTCGGCGGCTCAAATGTGAGCTGGCGGGATGGTATGAAGCTGGTTGATACCGTTAAACGTCTCCGTAATTTTTAAGGCGCGCTTGCGCTAATCGGCCCACCCTCGACTCGCTGTTTTCAGACTAGAACAAATTGCCTTGTTCATCCGGGGGCGTCAATTTGGCGGCATCCAGAAAAGGCTCATAACGTGTCACCCAATCCTCCAATTTCTTGAGGTAATATTTGGGGTCATAGCCTGCCACCGCAGCGTCGAAATCACCAATCGGTCGAGCCCGCTGCCAATCACTGGTCTGTCCTCTTTGCTTGGGCAAAATATAGTAGGTGATTCGATCGCCCATTCTGGGACGTGGAGTCATCATCAATGCGACTTCAGCCGAAGCCCGTCTTGGTTTCCCGCCCGCGGCAATATTGCTCTGATAACTCTCCGGATTTTGGTTTAAGGTCTCCGTCTTGGCCAATTCGACAACGGGGGTCCGTCCTGCCTCAATTCCAGCCCGGTAGTGCACGACCACATCCGACGGTGACTCTCCCCCCACTCCGAGCAAATGGGAGATCAGACTATCACTCAGTCGCTTCAAATAGGACTCCTTCCCCCGTGAGCGCAGGGCGCTTCCTTTTAGGATGATCTTCTCCCCGTCAAAGAGCGCATAGTTCTTCGCCTTGTAGCAGAACATCGCCGGATACTTCCCATCATACTCCAGCTCGATTCCCTTCGGCAAAATGGCCGCCGCCTTGGCCAACAACTCGTCTGGTTTATCGTAATATTCCGTCGTCGATAAATAGATTCCATCGGTGTCCGCCTCGAGGATCGTTGCTCCTTGCCGGGTAAGTTCATCGATCAACTGCTGGAGAAGTTCACGTCCCCTTCTCGTGACCTCTGCCGCGAGTTCGCCATCGCCAAACCTTGCGCCCGAAAACCCGAGGTAGCCATAAAACGAATTGATCAATATTTTGAAACTAGCCTGCCGCGCATCCGCTTCGGCTCGCACTTCCGCCGACTCCCCTTTCTTCGCTATCGTTTTATACTTGAGCCGGTATTCCCGCAGTTGCTTGAGCAAGGGGATAAATACGCCCAACGGATCATTGCGAGGGTTCCGATCAATATTGAGCAGCAGACTGGGATAGAGGGAGGCGACGTCGAAATGCAGCACATGATGGAAAACGCCTTCTTCAAAACTCTTGGTGAATCCCCCCTCAAACGGAGTCACCGCCGGCGGTGAAGGAGTGGATCGGCGCGCGTGATAATAATGCTCCAGAAACAGTAAATCTATCTTACCCGTCGTCCCCCGTAACGTCGCCTCCTGCAGCGTAATCGGAAACGTTTTCACTTGTTCGAAATATGTCGGCAACAGGCGATCAGCAATGCCCTTGGTTTCCCTCAGATCATCCGCCAAGTAGGCCAAGAATAACGCTCGATCTTGCTCAAACGCTTCATGAATCCTGTTACCGGCCAAGTAGGTCCGATCCGATCCGTCCGCTGCGGTGATACCAAAATGAACGGCCACATCCTTGAGGCCAAATGCCGTCAATTCACGCGTGGAAATATCGTAGAGTTGCACCAATAGATAAGTATCAACCACCGTCCTTCCCGGTAGGTCACAACGCGGAAAATCGATCCATCGTTCCGCCACCTTCAATCGACTGTTTCGAAAGACTGCCGGTGCCCCAAAACGCCCCCAGCGACATGACACGTTAAACCGTTTGGCCCGGATCCGTAGATAGTTAAAATCAAACTTAAAGATATTGTGCCCCTCAATCGTATCGGGATCTTCTTCGCCAATGATTTCATTGAGTCGGACCAACAGGGCCCTTTCCGCCTCGTCGGTCATTTCCGCCAGCACCAACGTGCGATCACGATCGCCAAATCGTATTCCAATCGCCAATACCCGATCTGCTGGAACCTTCGCATCACTAAACGAATCGGTGCTCGAGGCTGTCTCGATATCCAACTGACATCGCCGCAATTCGCCAAAACTCACGTCGGCAAACAGACGCTGGCGAGTCTCCAGCAAATGCTGACTCTCCCACGGTCGCACCGTATCAACCCCTATCTCATTTCGCACCGATTTCGCGAATGCCGTGTAGCTAGCCAGACTCGAAGTCTTCGCTAACCACCGAAATGCGCCGTCCCCCTCCAAAGCCAGAATTTCGGTCTCCGTCCCCGCCAGACTTTTCGCCGAGGGCTCATGCGTGAGCCAAGCAAATGGGCATAACGGCACCGCGGACTCAACCCTTTCGTTGTTCTCATTTCGGAGTGATCGATGGACCCCGCCCTCTCGATCAACCCACAATCCACAAAGTGATCCCGCCATTGAACGCGGGTTTCGTTCAGAAGGGACGAACGTAAATCGTGATCACCGCGATGGCGACCAACGCAAAAACAATGGTCATAAACAACCCTGCCTGCTTCCGCTTTCTGTAGCCGATGCCCGCCAGAGCACTCAGACCGAGCCAACAAACCAATTTCACAATCGCCCAAGCAGGGAACCCGTATTGAAGCTTGTGCAAAAGGCCGATCCCCGAAACCAACAATACCAAGCTCGCGAAGCCGGTGATGATCATGACCTTCTTCCGCGACTCCGCCGCGGCTGCGAATCCATAGAAAGTACCTCCCGTGAGAACGATAACAGAAAGGACGTGAAGGACGTGGTAAAACGCGGGAGACATAGTGAAGAAAGAAAAGTAAAGTTACACCCCACGTGTGCCGTATGCTAAAAGGCTCAAAACCATTATAGGTTAAGGTGGGCATCTAAAATGATGGTCTCTGCCTTCCGATTTACGGCCCGGCATTAACCACCACTCAACGATTCCCGAAGTATCTCAAAGGCAAAGAGCAGTATAGAAGCACCTCGAACACTGCAGGGTGTAACGTGAAAATACGTTCAATCCTCTGGGGGTCAAACGCTATCGTCGCTCCGTCTTTCAGATAATTCTTCCGCTAGCTATCGAGGATTCCCGACTCGAGATGCTCGATAATCAGTTCCTGCACCGTGGCCAAAAACAAATAACACATGAATGCCCGGCGATCGTCGTCATCCAGTTCCTCCAATTCGACGTCCCCTCGCTCGAGCATTTCGTCCGAGATCTGGTCTAGGAATCGATCTCGCAACCGTAATCGAACCGCGGCGCATGCTTTTAGGATCGAATCCGCGTTATCCTCATCAAAAGCCACCGTTCCCGAGGCAAAAAAATCAGAGTCAAACAGCGCCAACAACCGGGCCACATCCCCGTTTTGCTCCGAAACCAACTCAGCTCGCCAGTCATCCCGCAGCTCTACATCCACCTGCTCCATGGGCAAATCCGCCGCCAATTCGTCCTCCAAGGATGCCTCAACCGCCTTAATGACGTCGAGAAGCGGTGCGACGACGCCCAAACTTAACTTAACTTCAATCCGTTTCATTCGGCTCCAAAATTGCGGTAAGATGCCAGTGCTGCAGCACAAATGCATAATGTTCGGCCTGCTCGCGTAAACCACACCACACGATCGATCGCCCGTCCTCGTGCACCTGAATCATGTGCTTGCGCGCGGTGGCATCACTAAATCCAAACACCTTCCGAAAAACCAAAACGACGTAACTCATCAGATTAACTGGATCGTTGAGCACCACCACTCGCCATGGCCCTTCTAGAGCCACGTCAGTCTCCGCTGCCACTGTCGGCAAAGGAGAGGTCTGTGCTTGATTAATCGTCATAATACTAAGTTTTCTCGGTTCATCAGCAGGCTACGTCGTGACCCTGTCCGGTCAACCACACCCCCAAATTTCAATGACATTTAAACGCCGGCAGATGCCTTCTCGACCAGGTCGGCGATTTGCGCGGCCGCCCCCTCGATGGCGACTTGACTCACTTCAGATTGGTGACGCCATTTCACTTCGACGACGCCTTCCTTGAGACCGCGTCCTCCGATCGTGATTCGAAGAGGAATTCCCACCAAATCAGCATCCTTGAACTTCACTCCCGGACGTTCAGCCCGGTCATCGATCAATACGTCCCCACCGGCGAGTTCCGCAGCCACTCCAATCGCTTTCGCCAATTCCATGGCTTCTTCGAGTTGAGGATCCAGTAAACAGATCAAAACCTGAAACGGCGCAACCGCCCATGGCCACACGATACCGTCCTTGTCATGACTCTGTTCGATCACCGCCTGCATCGTTCGGCTGATCCCGATCCCGTAGCACCCCATCACCATCAGATGAGACCCCTTTTGGTCATCCATATAAGTGGCGTCGAAACACTCGGAGTATTTGGTGCCGAGTTTGAAAATATGCCCCACTTCGATCCCACGGCGGCTCTTCAGCTCCGCGCCACAGGTTGGGCAAGGTTCTCCGGCCTTGACCGTGCGAAAATCTCCCCACCCCGTAATCGCTAGGTCGCGCGTCACATTCACGTTCCGCAAATGAAACTCTGTTTCGTTCGCTCCCGTCGTGCCGTTACCCACGAGTTTGATCGCTTCGTCGGCGAAAACTCCGGCCAATTCCTCCGGCTTTTTGATCGTCCCCTTCACCGCGCCCAGGCTACCGGGCTTCGCCCCCATCAGCGGTTCGATCTCGGCCGGTGTGGCCGCACGCACGATGCCAAAGCCCAGCGCCCCTAGCTTCGCTGTTTCCAAATCATCAACACCTCGTAATATCACCAAAAATGGACGTTCGTCTCCCATCATTACCAACGTTTTGAACTGTTGATCCGCCGCCACATTGAACGGTTCCCGCGCTAATCCCTTAATCGTAGTCACTCCCGAAGTCGCAAATTTCTCCAATTCACCGGCGGGGTCTGCCACCCCATGATCCTTGGGCACCAGCCCACTGATCGCCTTTTCACGATTAGCGGCGTAGCCACTTTCCTCGCAATAAATCACATCATCGTCGCCGATTGCCGCCGGCACCATGAACTCGTGGGAATAGCTTCCGCCCATCACACCAGTGTCAGCCTCGACCGCGATGGCCAGAACTCCAACTCGTTTAAAGAACGCTGCATAGGCCGCCTTCATTTTGTGATAGGCGACGATCGAGCCCGCGTCATCAGCGTCAAACGAGTAGGCATCCATCATCACAAACTCTCGCGCCCGCATCAGCCCGTAACGCGGCCGGATCTCGTTACGGAACTTTGTCGCGATTTGGAAGAAATTCTTCGGCAGATCGCGGTAGCTGCTCACCTCCGCTTTGACCAGAGGCGTAATCACCTCTTCATGCGTCGGGCCGAGCACAAACTCGGGCTCCTCCGCTCCCTTTTTCCCGGCTCCGGCATGATCCGCGCGAAACATGATTTCTCGGGCCGCTCCCCAGCGAGGTCCGGTCTGCCAATTCTCCACCGGATGCACGTGCGGCATCCAAAGCTCGATACTTCCACCTTTTTCAATCTCTTCCCGACAAATTTGCGTGATCTTCTGCATCACCTTCAACCCAAGAGGCAGATAGGTGTAGAGCCCTCCGCTGAGTTTTCGCACCAGCCCAGCCCTCACGAGCAGCTTGTGCGAGGCGATCTCCGCGTCCGCGGGGCTTTCTTTGAGCGTAGGAATGAAATACTGGGACCAAAGCTTCATAAAAACCGTCAAAAGATCACCCCCTTCCACGACGAGCAACCGTATTTCCACAATCCGCAAATCTACCCCATCTACGCGCTCTTCCTCGTCCGTTTGTAACCATAATGGTTACAGACTCGCGCACTCCCGCACGACTGACAGGAAAGATTGCATTGAAAACGCCGAACTCACGAACATGTTTAGACCGTATGAGTAAATCTAAGGCTGAAGCCCCCTCTTTCGAGGAAGCACTCGCTCAACTCGAATCCATCGTCGATTCGATGGAGAGCGGCGAAGTGCCTTTGGCCGAATTACTTTCCCGCTTTGAGCAAGGCACGATATTACTCCACCACTGTGAGGGTAAGTTAAAAAACGCCGAACTCAGAATAGAGAAACTACAACAAAACAAGGACGGCGACGCCACTTTCACCTCCTTCGATACCACCGAATCAGTCGACTGACTGAGTCCATGAGTTCTTCCCTGCCACCTAGATGAGCCAATTCGCCGAAACTCCGGCTCCGTTTTCACCGTCTCCCATCCTGCCTACCCTAAGAGGGCCGGACGACGTCAAAGCACTTCCTGTTGCCGCCCTCGCCCAACTCGCCCGGGAGATCCGCGACGAAGTCATCGGAGTCACTTCGGTGAACGGTGGGCATGTCGGCCCCAATCTTGGGGTGGTAGAATTGTGCATCGGTCTTCACCGGGTATTTTCGACTCCGGCAGACCAATTTGTCTTCGACGTGGCCCACCAGGGCTACGTGCACAAATTGCTCACCGGGCGCGGTGGTGATTTTTTCCGTGGTCTACGCAAAACTGGTGGCGCTAGCGGCTTTCTCTATCGAGCCGAAAGCAAACATGACGCCTTTGGCGCCGGACACGCCGGCACTGCTCTCAGCGCTGCCCTTGGCATGGCCACCGCGCGCGACCTTCGTGGTTCGGATGAACATGTTGTTGCCGTTTGCGGAGACGCCGCCTTCACCTGCGGCGTCACCCTTGAAGCCCTCAACAATGTGGTCTCCTCCACCAAAAGACTGATCGTCATTCTGAACGATAACGAGTGGTCGATCGCGAAAAACGTCGGGGCGATTGCGCACTACTTGAATCGTCTCTCGACGAATCCGACCTACAACAAAATTCACCACGACCTCGAACGCTTCTTTACCAGCCTTCCCGGTGGGCCGGAAATGAATCGGGTCTACATGAAGTGGAAGCGCGAGACCAAAGACTTCTTCATGGAGTCGTCCCTCTTTGAAAAATTCGGCCTCCGCTACGTCGGTCCGATAGACGGTCACGATCAAGAGGAACTGATCAAAAATCTCGAATTTGCCAAAAACTGCGCCCAGCCGATCCTACTTCACGTCATCACCAAAAAAGGACGTGGTCTCGAAGCCGCGCTGAAGTCACCCGAGAAGTTCCACGGGGCGAGCCCCTTCGATCCCGCGACCGGTGAAAGCACCGCCAAGCCAGCTTCTGCCCCCAACTACCAAGACGTCTTCGGCAAAGCGCTCACGCGATTCGCAAAGGCTAACCCCAAGGTCTTAGGCATCACTGGCGCCATGCCCGCGGGCACGGGACTGACGCACCTCGCGAAAGGCTGCCCCAAACAATTCTTCGATGTCGGTATTGCCGAAGAGCATGCCGTTCTCTTTGCCGCGGGGCTCGCGACGAAGGGCTTCCGCCCCGTTTGCGCGATCTACTCCACTTTCCTGCAACGCGCTTACGACCAAATCATCCACGACGTGGCCCTGCAAAAGCTGCCCGTCACCTTCTGTATGGACCGGGCCGGGCTCTCTGCCAATGACGGCCCCACTCACCACGGACTTTTCGATATCGCCTACCTGCGTCCCGTCCCCGGAGTCACATTAATGCAGCCCAAAGATGAGGACGAACTCGTCGATATGCTGCACACCAGCCTACAAATCGACGGTCCCGCCTTCATTCGCTACCCTCGGGGAGCCGGCGAAGGAGTCACCATCAAGGACACTCCGGCCACCTTGCCGATCGGCAAAGCAGAGGTCATCAGGGACGGCACCAATATCATGATCTGGGCGCTGGGCCCGATGGTTCGTGAAGCCCTTCAATTGTCCGACCGTTTGCAGTCGAATCACGGCCTTTCGGTCGGAGTCGTTAACGCCCGTTTCTCAAAACCCTTGGATGAGACATTGTTATTTGAGCATGCCCAAACGGCATCCCTGCTCGTGACGATGGAAGATCACGTGGTCTCGGGAGGGTTCGGCTCCGCGGTGCTGGAAGCCCTCCAGTCAGCCAATCACAAAATTGATCTCGAACGCATCGGTTGGCCCGACAATTTCGTCGAACACGGCAGCAGTGTGGAAATTCTCCGCGCGAGCTACGGCTTGGCTCCGGATGACATTTATTGCAAAGTGCTTAACCGCTGGCAAAGTCATCACCAAATGCCCGTCGAAACGGACGCTTAAATCGTTCAATCGCTTCGGGTGACTTGGTGCGCCGAGCGGGAATCGAACCCGCCTCTCAAGCTTGGGAAGCTCACATTCTACCGATGAACTACCGGCGCGCTAAGGACCTGCAAAATCAAAACATGGGAAGTCATCCCGGTTCATTCAATCTCCAAACTAGGAATAAGTGCGACGACGGGTGTAATTAGAAGTGATGGTATAAATGCAAATGATTGTACTGTACCCCGTGATAGAAGTATGCTGAACACTTGGGATGAATTCAAAACAAACGGTTGAACTAAGAGAACGGGACAATGCCGAACT
>Ga0209491_10003092_pt1 | contig 28177 bp, 25 predicted proteins | sample BON02_FD_187213 | JGI IMG/M metagenome (GOLD analysis project Ga0209491, IMG submission 187213) | Freshwater microbial communities from Lake Bonney liftoff mats and glacier meltwater in Antarctica - BON-02 (SPAdes) (version 2) | ecosystem: Environmental > Aquatic > Freshwater > Ice > Glacier...
CTCGCGGTCGGCCATCACCATGCTCAGGTCGACTGCCAGGGGCTTCGCGCTCGGCAAATCGAAACCGACGCGAATTGTCCATCTACTATCTTGACCCCGTGGACGGTGACGCCTTCCCCACCGAGCGCTTCTCCTACATGTTCGCTAACCCGCCGTTCCTTATAAAGTCACCGTGTTATGAGCTACCTTGTTGCGATGCCGGAACAAGCCCAGGACACCAGCTGACGACCGCTTCAGGGCCAGAGCGCGAGTGGCACATGCGCGAATCGGGCTGTGTGCGGGGCATCGATGTCCCGGCACGGTTGACGGCATGACGGAGGACGAAGCTCGGGCGGAAGCTCGCGCGCTCATACCAGCGTGCCGGGAACCGCTGACCCTTTCAGAGTTGGAGAATCACCTCGCCGCAGCTGCCGACCAGCTGCGGGGCGCCATCGACCAGGGCGACTTCAAGGCGTACATCTTCCCGTTGATGTTCTTCAAACGGATCTCCGACGTCTACCTGGAGGAGTACGGGTTGGCTCTGGCAGATTCCGGCGGCGACCACGAGTTCGCGTCGTTCGCCGAGAACCACCGCTTCCAAATCCCCGAGGGCTGCCTTTGGGAAGACGTTCGCAAGCGCACCGAGAACATCGGCAAGGCGCTCGTGACTGCGATGCGCGAGATCGAGAAGGCCAACCCGGACACCCTGTTCGGTATTTTCGGGAACGCCTCGTGGACCAACAAGGCCAAGCTTCCAGACCGGACCCTCACGGACCTGCTTGAACATTTCTCGAGCAAACCACTCACGAACGGTTGCGTTGCTCCTGACGTGTTCGGTCAGGCGTACGAGTACCTCATCAAACGGTTTGCCGATCAGTCGAACAAGAAAGCCGGCGAGTACTACACGCCACGCTCAGTCGTGCAGTTTCTTGTCAACATCCTCGATCCGCAAGAAGGCGAAACCGTCTACGACCCTGCATGCGGAACTGGCGGGATGCTCATCGAAGTCATCGAGCACGTGAAGGCTGCTGGCGGCAAGCCTCAGCGACTGTGGGGCAAGTTGTACGGCCAGGAAAAGGTGTTGACCACGTCCGGCATCGCACGCATGAACCTGCTGCTGCACGGCATTGAAGACTTTCGCATCGTCAAAGACGACACGTTGCGGAGTCCGGCGTTCTTCGACGGCGACCGGCTCGCCAAGTTCGACTGCGTTATCGCTAACCCCCCGTTTTCTCTGAAGGAGTGGGGCGACGATGCCTGGTCGTCGGACCGCTGGGGCAGGAACACCATGGGTGGCACACCACCCGGCGGATACGCCGACTGGGCGTGGGTGCAACACATGGTCGCCTCTATGACCAAGCCATCTGGGCGTGTCGCCGTTGTACTTCCTCAAGGCGCCCTGTTCCGCGGCGGTGCCGAAGCCAACATTCGTCAAGCGATGCTCGAAGCTGACCTCATCGAAGCCGTCATCGGGCTGGGTCCCAACCTGTTCTACGGGACAGGGCTCGCTGCCAGCGTCCTCATTCTTCGCTCGTCAAAGACGGGCAAACGCAGTGGCAATGTTCTATTCATCAATGGGGAAACCCTGTTCAAGCGAGGCCGTAACCAGAACACCCTCGAACCGTCCCACGCCGCGCAGTTGCTCGACTTGTACACCGGCTTTACAGACGTCGAGGGCCTCTCCTGTGTGGTCAGGCTCGAGGACATCGAGACTCACAAGTACAACCTGAACATCCCGTTGTACGTGAACGCTGCGGCAGGAGAACAACTGCTCGCACTTGCCGAGGCGGTCGACGCACTTGCTGCTGCGCAGCAGGCCGCTACTCAAAGCCGACACAAACTGGAACTCCTTCTCTCCGAGTGGGGGCTGTCATGAATGCCGCTGAGAGGACGCGTATCACCCAGGAGGAGTTGGAGTCCTATCTGTGGGGAGCTGCAGTACTGCTCAGAGGGCTCATCGACGCCGGCGACTACAAGGGATACATCTTCCCGCTTGTGTTCCTGAAGCGCATCAGTGACGTCTGGGATGAGGAGCACGACGCCGCTCTCGTCGCGTACGACGGCGACGAAGCGCTCGCAGCACTTCCAGAGAACCACAGGTTCTCTATTCCCGATGGCTGCCACTGGGATGACATACGCACCACCGCCACCAACGTCGGAGCAAAACTCCGTGCGAGCATGCGACAGATCGAGGCAGCAAACCCCGACACTCTCACTGGCGTATTCGGAGATGCCGACTGGACCAACAAGAGCCTGCTGTCGGACTCGACGCTTAGCGGCCTCATCGAGCACTTCTCCACTACGGCGCTCACCATCTCTGCTCTTCCCGAAGATGAACTCGGCAACGGCTACGAGTTCTTGATCAGACGCTTCGCGGACGACTCCGGACATACCGCTCAAGAGTTCTACACGAACCGGACACTCGTGCATCTGATGGCCCGCATGCTCACCCCGGCGCCCGGTGAAAGCGTGTACGACCCGACGTGTGGCACTGGTGGGATGCTCATCTCGTGCGCAGCCGAACTACGCGCCCAGGGGCTCGAACATCGTGGGCTGCGTCTTTACGGCCAGGAACGCAACTTCACCACTGCAGCGGTTGCCAAGATGAACTTGTTCCTGCATGGCATCGAGAGCGGGCATGTCGCTCACGGTGACACGCTGACCAGCCCTGCATTCCTGGACGAGCACGACAGGTTGCGCACCTTCGATGTCGTTCTCGCCAACCCTCCATACTCGATCAAGGCGTGGGACCGTGATGCGTTCACCGCCGACAAATTCGGTCGGAACATGTGGGGTGTCCCGCCGCAGGGCCGTGCCGACTACGCGTTCTTCCAGCACATTGCCGCCAGCCTCAAACCCGAAGCCGGGCGTGCCGCCATCCTGTTTCCTCATGGTGTCCTTTTCCGGCAAGAGGAAGCGGCGCTGCGCGAGAACCTTGTCAAGTCAGGACTGCTGGAAGCTGTAATCGGACTTGGTGCGGGTCTGTTCTACAACTCGCCGATGGAAGCTGTTGTCGTCGTCCTGCGTGCCAATCGGCCGAAGGACCAGCGGGACAGGGTGCTGTTCATCAATGCCGTCGATCTGGTCGCCCGCGAACGCGCGCAGTCATTCCTCAGCAAGGCGCACCAGGATTCGATCCTCGGTGCCTACAAGGCATATGCAGATCAGCCCGGTTTGGCGGGGGTGGCCACGCTCGGCCAAATTGCCGGAAACAGCTACTCATTGGCGCTGCCGCTCTACGTCGACGTTGTCCAGAGCACCGACATCGCGCCCGAAACGGGCGACGTTGTCACCGCATGGCGCGCAGCGGCGTCCAAGTCCGACCAGTCTGTCGGCAAACTCATCAACCTTCTGCGCAAGGAAGTATCACAATGACGCTCAATCTTGACCGCGGCACGTGGAAACGTGTCAAGTTCGGTGATGTCATTGAGAGTGTCACTGATCGGGTGGACGACCCGTCAAAGGCTGGAGTTGACCGGTACGTCGGCCTTGAGCATCTAGATCCTGGCTCGATGACTGTGACCAGATGGGGAACTCCTGATCAAGTGGAAGCCCAGAAACTTCGCTTCCAGCCCGGTGACGTGATCTTCGGACGGCGCCGCGCCTACCAGAAGAAAGTCGCCAGGGCAGACTTCGAGGGCATTTGCTCCGCCCATGCACTCGTCCTGCGCGCGAAGACCGCAATGATCGACCCGGACTTCCTTCCCGTGTTTCTAAGCAGCGCCGTGTTCTTGGACCGCGCCATCAAAATTTCAGTGGGCTCGCTATCTCCGACGGTCAATTGGAAGACACTTGCGATCCAAGAGTTCGACCTGCCACCGCTCGACGAGCAAAAGCGAATCGCCGCTTTGCTTTGGGCCCTAGCAGCACACAAAGGCGACCTCCGGACTGCGTTGAGCAGTCTTGATGTCGCTATCAGTGCGTTCTGCAGGGCAGCAGTGGAATGGTCCTTGGCAGCGGGTGAGATCGTTCTGATGACGGAGGCGGCTGAAATCTCCATGGGTCGACAGAAGGCCCCGAAGTACATGACTGGTGAGCGAAGTCATCCATTCATCTCGGTCGCGAACGTAGGTCACTTGGAGTTGGATCTCACGAAGCTTCAAGAGATGGACTTCAGTCCAACTGAGGTTGCCAAGTTCTCCCTTCGTCCTGGTGATGTGGTGGTCACCGAGGGAGACCTTGTCTCTCCACTGAACGTCGGCCGTCCAGCGCTGTGTGGGGATGCCGCCCAGGGTCTGTGCTTCCAGAACACGTTGATTCGGTTTCGTCCGAAGGCTGGCGTCGATAGTCGCTACGCGCTCGCTGTTCTGGAAGGCATGCGTTTGGCTGGGACGTTCGCGGCTGCCGCCAGCACCACCACGGTTACGCATCTAGGCCTCAGACGCTTCTCCTCGCTGACCTTCCCGGTTGTCTCGGAAGTCGAGCAACGGTCTGTGGCCGAAGAGTTGGACGCACTGTTTGCGGCACGCACCAACCTCCGTACAGAGGTGCAGCTGTTGTGTGACCTCGAGGCTGCTTTTGCATCAGAGGAGCTCACGTGACCTTCAACGAAGCGAACTCTGTCCGCGACCTCGTCCGAGACAACGCCGTTTCCGGCGGGTGGGTGTTCGTTTCAGACGCCGAACTCGACCGTGATGAGACCGAGGTGTTCATCGCTAGCGACCTTCGTGATGCGCTCATACGGCTCAACCCGACAATCGCTGCAAATCCCGACCGCGCAGACGAGGTCATCCACCAGCTGCGCGCCGTCATTCTGTCAGCCCGCAGTGGGTCACTGCTTGCTGCGAACGAAGAGTTCGCGGCCTGGCTCAACGGTGACCGGTCAATGCCCTTCGGCACCGACAACGAACATGTCACCATCCACCTGTTTGACCGGGACAACCCTCGCGCCGACCGACTGGTTGTCTCCACCGAAGTACGTTTCGCTCAAGGGCGCGTCGCACGACGCTTTGACCTGGTGCTGTGGGTGAATGGGCTCCCGCTTGTTGTTGGTGAAGCCAAGTCGCCTGTCCGACCCGCCTACACGTGGGTGGACGCAGCATCACAACTCCACGACGACTACGAAAAGAACATCCCAGCGTTCTTCGTCCCAACCGTCATCTGCTTCGCCACTGAGGGCAAAGAGTTCCACTACGCGACCGTTGGCACGCCGCTCGATCAGTGGGGTCCTTGGCGTGAAGACCGGCCGGGGCCGTACAGGGTCGGTCTTCACGTAGTGACAGAGGCCGTCGCCGGCCTGCTCACCCCGGAAGCCATCTCCGACTTCATACGGTTCTTCACCGTGTTCGCAACCGACAGTTCGCACCGCAAGATCAAGGTCATCGCCCGCTACCAGCAGTACCTGGCCACCAACGCCATCGTCGCGCGTGTGCGGGAGGGTCGAGTGAAAAAGGGGCTCATCTGGCATTTTCAGGGTTCCGGAAAATCGCTGCTGATGGTGTTCACTGCCAAACGGTTGCGCGCCGAAGATGACTTGAACGCACCCACTGTGCTCATAGTTGTCGACCGTCTCGACTTGGACACGCAGATCGGTGACACGTTCAGCGCAACGGATGTGCCCAACGTGGTCTCCACCGACAGCCGTGAAGAACTACACACGCTGCTGCGCGCCGGCACACGCAAGATCATCATCACCACCATCCACAAGTTCGCCGAAGCAGAAGGGGTGCTGGACGACCGCGACAACATCGTGGCAATGGTCGACGAAGCGCACCGCAGCCAGGAAGGCGACTTCGGCCGCCGTATGCGCGCTGCGCTGCCAAACGCGTTCCTGTTCGGGCTAACCGGCACACCAATCAACAAACGTGACCGCAACACGTTCTACGCGTTCGGATCCACCGAGGACCCGGGCGGGTACATGTCGAAGTACTCATTCAGCGACTCGATCCGTGACGGGGCCACGCTGCCGCTCCACTTCGAGCCGCGCCTGGTCGGGTTGCGTATCGACCAGGCGACGATCGACGCAGAGTTCGCGCTGCTGACGGAAGACTTGTCCGACAAAGAACGAGCCCTTCTCAGCCAGAGGGCTGCAAACACGTCGCACATTTTGAAGGCATCAGACCGGGTGGCCAAGGTCGCCGCCGACATCGTTGAACATTTCACCGACCACATCGCACCGAACGGTCTCAAAGGCCAGATTGTCGTCTACGACAAAGAAGCGTGCGTGATGATGAAAGCAGCGCTCGACACGCTCCTACCACCGGAAGCGTCCACGATCGTGATGTCGATCGATGCACGCGACCCACAGGAGTGGCGCGACCAATGGGGCCGTGACCGCGACGGCGAGAAGAAGATCCTCGAACGTTTCCGGGACCCTGCCGACCCGCTGCAGCTGTTGGTCGTCACGGCGAAACTACTCACAGGGTTCGATGCCCCAATCCTGCAAGTGCAGTATCTGGACAAGCCGCTGCGCGAGCACACACTTCTACAGGCCATCTGCCGCACCAACCGTGTCTACAAGAACAAGAGCCACGGGCTGATTGTTGACTACCTCGGAATCTTTGACGATGCCGCGCAAGCGTTCATGTTCGACGACTCAACCGTACATTCGGTCATCACAAACCTGAGTGAGCTGCGCATCCAGGTGCCGGAGGCGATCGCCGCTGCGGTCGCGTTCTTCCCGGGGGCCGACCGAACAGTCGGGGGATGGGAAGGCTTGCAGGCCGCGCAGCAGAAGCTGCCCGACGATGCTGCCCGCGACGACTTCGCACGGGCGTACAGCAAGGTATCCCAGCTCTGGGAAGCCGTCAGTCCGGACCCGATTCTCACGAAGCACGAGGCCGACTACCGATGGCTCACGGACGTGTACGAATCAATCAAGCCCGCCGACCACATAGGCAAACTGGTGTGGCACGCGCTCGGCGCCAAAACTCTTGAGCTGATCAACAACAACGTCAAGGTTGAAGTGCCGCGTGATGACCTGGACACCATTGTCCTGGATGCCCAAGTACTTGAAGACCTGGCTGCCGGCGGTGGCGACACCCACGGAGTCATGAAAGCGATCTCAGTACGGATCGGGCGTCACGACGATCCGGTGTTCCATGCGCTCGGCGAACGGCTGCAGAAATTGAAGGAGAAATACGAGCATGGCCAGCAAGCGAGCCTCGACTTCTTGCGCGAACTACTCGAGCTGGCCCGGGACACGGTTGCAGCTGAGAAGGCTGTGCAGGAGATCCCCCGTGAGGAGAAAGGCAAAGCCGCGTTGACTGAACTGTTCGAGTCAGTCAAGAACGATGACACACCAGTGATGGTGGAGCGCGTTGTCACCGACATCGACGACGTTGTGCGCGCCGTCCGATTCGACGGCTGGCAGGACACAGCTCAGGGCGACCGCGAGGTCCAGCAGGCACTGCGCAGAACGCTCTACGTGCGCTACAAGATGCGGGACCCACTCGTATTCGAACGGGCACACGAATACATCCGCCAGTACTACTGACCTCTCTACTCCCTCCGTTGCAAGGCCCTCACGTTCGAGCGGCTGCCTCCGCCCCTGAACGATTCGTTCTCAAGAGCGAGCACCTGCACAACCCGCTCCAGACGCTTCACCGTCGCACGCTCGACGGCCAACGCGTCAGACAACTGAGCGACCCGCTCGGGGTCAAGATAGTAGATGGACAATTCGCGTCGGTTTCGATTTGCCGAGCGCGAAGCCCCTGGCAGTCGACCTGAGCATGGTGATGGCCGACCGCGAGACCGCGAGGGCGTGCCGGCTTGCTGACCAGGACTAACGCACCAAACCGACGCGGATTGTCCATTTGCTCGCTGAACCCCAACTATGACTTCTTCCTCGCAGCACGACTCGATGATGACGTCATCACGAGCGACGCGAACTTCATGTGTTCAGATCCTGACGGCTTCGCGTTCGGACTCATCTCGTCCACCATGTATCTGACATGGCAGAAAACTGTCGGAGGTCGAATCAAGTCCGATCCTCGCTTCAACAAGCTCGTCGTGTGGAACACCTTCCCGCTTCCCACCGTCTCGGACGACACTCGTTCCAAGATCGCCTCCGCAGGCGACGCCATCGCAGAAGCACGAGCCAAGCACCACTCGGGCGTGCCGCTCGCAGACATGTACGACACCAACACCGCCTCAGACGCTCTACTCGAAGCGCACCGACACCTTGACAACATCGTCGATGCAGTGTTCAAGCTGCCCCTCGACTCCACGAGACTCGAACGCCAACGGCTGCTTCTCCGGGCTTACCGAACAATCACCAGCTGACAGACTCTCGCGCCGTCGAGATTCACGGTGGTGACTCAGAATCAGAGAACCCGACATGCCGACCATCGGCTCCTGGCCTTGGCGATACGAAACCAGCAGCACCTCACCCGCCACGATCGCAAACGCAATCGTCGAAACGATCTGAACCCGAAAAGCGCCACCGGATCACTGTCTTCGTCGGAGGCGCAGAACCGACGGTCATCGAACCCGTAAACTATGGGCATGGCGAACACGGTGCATCTCGGGGTGTGAGGTGGACAGCTCAGGGATTCTGACACGGTTGCCAGTATCAAAAACGTTGGCTTTGTGCATCGGTGCTCAGCGGCCGCCCGGGGGACAAAATCGAGTACCAGAACCCATGAACACAACCAAAGTACCGAAACCTGAGGAATCGACCCTTTGTGGGACTCTCGCCAGCGAACTTGCTGGTCAGCGCTCTGGGCGAGGATCCGTGGCGACGCAGAGATGGTTGCAAATTCAGGATTCCGCGTCGATCCTCGTCGAACCCCCAGTGCAACACGTTCAGCTCGCGATCAGGCACGCGACGACCGGGGATCCCGGACCAGTCGCACTGGTGTTGTGCACCGATGCTCTCAGGGGTCATGCCGGTCCCGCCTCTCGACCGCGACCGATAGCGATTGCTCAAGACGACCTTGTCCACCGTCCTTCGGCAGATAGCGGACGGATCGCGATCGCGGCAGCTGCGATCGATCGAGCCGTGCGCCCAGTGATCCTCGCCGGCAACGGAGTTCGCGTGGGACAAGCGACGTCGGCGCTTCAACGGTTCGCCGATCGCATTGGTGCGCCAGTAGCCACCACCCCCGGGGGCAAAGGGGTCTTCGACGAACACCATCCGCTCGCGCTCGGAGTCATTGGACCATATGGTTGGCCCGTTGCGAATACAACCCTAGGTGCAGCCGACCTGGTGATCGTCGTGGGAAGCCGACTCTCGTCGAGCGACACGATCGAACACAGCCCGGACATGCTCGACCCCGAGCGGCAGCACCTGATTCAGATCGACAGCGAACCCCTACACCTCGGAGCCACGCTGCCGGTGAGCTACCCCATCCTCGGCGATGCGTCGCTCGCCCTGGATGCGCTGACGGCCCACACCAACCGACGGCGAATAAATCCCCCGTCCGCCGGCGCGCCGACGGACGCCAGGCGCGATGCCCCCGACTCGTTGCCCTTCGACGCTCGACAGGTGATCGAGGCAATCGCCGCCGGAGCCACGGAAGATGCGGTCATCACCTGCGATGCAGGGGAGAACCGGCTGTTCATGATGCGCTGGTTCCAATCGCGAGGCGGAGACCGTTACCTCCAGCCAGCGGGTGGGGGCGGAATGGGGTACGCCGTGCCGGCAGCACTCGGTGCTCGGACTGCCAGTCCCGACCGGGCCGCCATCGCGGTTTGCGGGGACGGGGGATTCTCGATGAGCTTGCACGCCTTGATGACCGCCGTTGACCACGATCTTCCGATCGTCACGGTAGTCCTCGACAACGGTGGGCTCGGCTGGGTGCTCCACGGATCGCGCAACCGGGTCGCGGACCAGTTCCGCCCTACCGACGTCGTGGCCGTCGCCCGAGCGCTCGGTTGTGATGGAATCAAGGTCGGATCCCTCGTTGAACGGCGGGACAGCGTCAGCGATGCTGGCGAACTAACACGACCGAGAGTCGTCCACGTCCCGGTCGACCCCAACTGTTCGTTCAAAGACATCCTCTATCAGCCCGACGACATCCGATCCGCCACCGGGTATTGGACATGAGTCCTGCCCGCGCCTTCGACAAGTCGCGAGGCCCACGAGGGCCGTGCCTCACCAGCAACTCGCCCTATCCCGGGTGGACGGTGGCGCGTGCTGCGTTCGTTGTCCTCGGGGTGACTTACGGTCTCCAATACACCTTCGGGATCCTGCTCCCCGAGATGGAGACATCGACGGGATGGTCCCGAACCCAGCTCTCGGGCCTGTATTCGATGTACCTGTTCGTATACAGCCTATTCGGCGTCGTTACTGGGCGCCTCTCCGACCGGATGGGGCCTCGCCGGGTGATCACCGTCGGTGGCGTGCTCTTCGCGATCGGGTGGGCCAGTCTCGCGATCGGACGCGAGTTTTGGCACGCCGCGATCGGTTTCGGAGTTGTGGCCGCCATCGGAATGAGCGCGTCCTTCGTGCCCTGCAGTGCGACGGTCATCAAGTGGTTCTCCGCACGTCGTGGCACGGCTCTGTCAATCGCGATCTCCGGCGCCGGTTTGGGTGGATTGATCTTCCCTCCGCTAGCGAGTTGGATGATGACGACCATCGGCTGGAGACCGACCCTTGTCTTCCTTTCGGCCCTCGTCGGCATCTCGCTGGTGTGGGCCGCCCGGTGGATGTCCCCTTCTCCGGAGGCGATGGGGATCTCGATCGATGGCGAATTGCACCGTCGCCCTGGACGTGCAGCGCGCCAGACGACCCAGGGGACCCTGAGCGAAGAGCAGCGGTCCCACTCCTTGGGCGAGGCACTTCGAACCGGTTCATTCTGGATCATCGCTGGGCTCTTTACGTGTTCATGGATGACGGTGTTCGTCCCGGTCGTGCACCTCGCACCGTTCGTCACGTCGATCGGTGGCTCCGCGACCCAAGCGTCCGTTGCGTTGAGCGCCATCGGTCTTGGTGGACTCCTCGGGCGAGTACTGTCCGGTCCAGCTGCCGATCGCATCGGCGAAACGCCGATGTTGATCGTCATGCTGGTCGTCGAAGTCGGCGCCTACCTCACCTTCGCGATCTCAGATGACCTACGCCTGATCATGGTCGCAGCAGTCGCATTCGGTGCAGCCTACGGGGCGACCGTCACCCTCTTTTCCTCAGTAGTCGGTGCAAGATTTGGTCGACTGCACGCCGGGAGCATCGTCGGAGCAGTGTTCATCGGCGCCGCAACGTCATCGGCCATCGGACCGTTCCTTGCCGGAATCCTCTTTGACCGCACCGGCGGCTACCGGCTCATCTTCAGTATCGGCGCGGCGGCCAACACTGCCGCGATGGTCCTCGCGTTCGCTCTGCATATAGCGATCGTCCGGAACCGGAGTATCAGACCGAGATCAGAACCTCTGAAAGCACCTTGACATCGTCCTCAAACCATCGCTTGGCGATCGGCGAATTTGAGACGAAGTTATTCGACGCATGGAAGGCACCAGGATAGACCTGCAGGGAGATGGGAACCCCACTGCCAGCGAGCCGGCCGGCGTAGACGAGCACTTCTCCGAGGAAAAGGTCGAGGTCTCCGATGCACATGTGGGTGGGTGGGAGCCCTGCCAGAGTCGCCGCCCTGGCGGGTGCGGCGAGGTGAGGGACTTCAGTACCGGCGGGAAGACCGCTCAGATAGGCCCGCCACGTATTCGCATTGTCGCGTGCGTTCCACACCTTCGGATCGTCAGCACTTGGGCTGGCATATTCACGGATTCGGTCGTCGAGGAGCGGGTACATGAGAAACTGGAACGACGGGGCTAGCTCAGAGTCGCGTCGATCGAGACAGAGCGCCGCGGCGAGGTTGCCTCCGCCGCTCGCTCCGCCGACGATGATCTGTCGAGGATCGATGCTCAAACTTACTGAGTGGTCGACGAGATGTTCGAACACCGCGATGCAGTCGTCGAGAGCAGCGGGGAACGGATGCTCAGGCGCCAGTCGGTAGTCGACCTGGATCACCATCGCACCGAGCCGTGTGCACAGTGCAGAGCAGTAGACGTCCTCCATGTCGAGATCACCGAGCACCATGCCGCCCCCATGGATCCAGAGCACTGCCCCAGCGCTGCGCGGTGCGAGCGGCCGGTAGATGCGCACATTGACGGTTTGGTCGCGCCCGAACAGCACATCCTCGCACTGAACGTCGTCCGGCGGAGCCGGACGACGCATCCGCGAGCGAAGGTCTCGAACCCGGCGCCGCACCCCTGGGATGTCATCAAAATCCATCAGGTCGGCCGGCATGGCCCGATGCACCTTTGCGTGCATCTCATCAAGTCGATCATGGATGGGCACAGTTGTTCCTTTCCCAGTGGCCTAGACCCGAGCGAGCGGTACGGGCAACCCGCACACACCAGGATCAACGGCGAATATCGACCCACCGAGGGCCGGGTCGTCTGAACTGTCAGCTGTGACGATGTACATCGTGGACCAGGCTGGACCCCCGAAACCGACACTCGTCACAACCCGCGCTGGGACGTTGATCTGATCGATAAGGCGCCCCCCCGGGGTGATGCGGGCGACTCGACTCCCCTGGACATGGGCAATCCAGAGCATTCCCTCCTCGTCGACGCACATCCCATCAGGGATACCCTTTTGGAACGCTCCTGGTCGGATGAACCGCGGATTCGAAACCGACCCGTCGGCCTCAACATCGTGCGCCCAGAAACCCTTCGCAGTGCTGTCCACGTGATACAGCGTGCGGCCATCGGGGGAGAACCCAATTCCATTCGACAGCGACACGTCACCGTAAAGTTCGGCCACCGAACCGTCGGCACCGATCCGCCAACAAGAGCCGGGAACGCGGGGCGCGCGCAGGTCATCGGTCGGTGAACAGATGCTGCCAACGTACACAGAACCGTCCGACGCCACGTGGAGGTCGTTCCAGACGAGCACGTCGTCCCGTCGGAGGAGTTCGCGCTCCCCTTCCGGATGCCAGTGCACGACCGCTTCGCCGCTCATGACGAAGCCCCCGGACGAGTGCAGGGCCAGGCCACCGACGTTGGCCCGGCCCGGAACCACCGTCTCGGGTTGTGCACCCGATCGGAGACGGTGTACTCCACCTCCGATGACATCGGTGAAGTACAGGGTGTTGTCGGTATCGGTGCGTGGCGCCTCCACCAATTCGTAGCCATGGGCTAGGCGTACCACTCGACGATTCATCTGCTCTCCTCAAGACTCATACGGGAGGGTCAGCACTCCGTAACGGGACAACCCTCGATGGACCCGTCGGGTGTTGGGCGGCCGGCGAGCCGGCCACCCAACAGAGGAACTCGTCAGTCAGCGGGGACGAACGTTCCACCCTCGTTCCGGACGAGCACCAACTGGGGTGTCGTGTTGTCGGACTCGTTCTCGAAGGTGATTGGACCGATCGGGCTTTCGAAGGAAACCGTTGCCATCGCGTCGCGCAGTGCCTCAGGCTCCCGGCTGCCGGCAGCCTTCAGGCCTTCGATCACCGCTAGCACACCGGTGTAACCCTCGGCACTGAAGACATCGGGGGACCCCCCGTACTTGGCCTCGTACGCGGCCACGAACTCCTGTACGACCGGCGTGTCCACTGAATCCAAGAATGGCACATAGGTAATGGCGCCCTCAGCCGCATCGCCGGCGATCTCGAACGTCTGGCTGGGGGTGAAGGTGACACCGCCGACGAAGTCGGCGGTGATCCCGCGTTCTCTTGCCTGGATCATGAACGACGCATTCTCTTCCACTAGGTGGGCAAACCAGATTGCGTCGGCACCTGAATCGGTGATGTTGGAGATCTGGGTGGAGAGGTCCGTGGAACCTTGCTCAGCGGTCTCCGTAGCGACGATCTCCCAAGAGTCGTCGTCCCGGTCGAGTTCCTCGAGCAGCGAGACGTCGTTCACCGAGGCGTTGTTCGCCGGGTCGTAGAAGATCGCCAGCTTGCTGAAGCCGACGACGTCTTGCATGCGCTCGAGCATCGTGGGCAGTGCGATGGCGTTCACGGGGGCGACGCGGTAGATCCACTCGTTGAGGGTTCCGTCCGGGAACTGCTCGACCGAGGTCGGTGCCACCATCACGATCTGCTCCTCTGCCACGACCGGTGCCCCGACGACGAGCGAAGTCGAGGAGATCGGGCCGATCATCGCGTCGACATCCTCGCCTGCAAGCTTGCGGATGGCGGCCGGAAACAGCGCACGGTCCGACGCGAAATCCTCCTTCACCAACTCGATCTGACACCCGAGGACGCCGCCCTCAGCATTCGCGAGTTCGACGGCAAGTTCGATGCCGTTTATGGTCGGCGTCGTGTATGGCTCGACCGCACCGGTGATCTCCATCGGAACGCCGATCCTGATCGGTGATGCGCAGTCCTCGGAAGATTCCGGGGCCGCAGTGCCGCCAGTGGAGCCGTCGGCCGATGGCTCATCCGACCCGACCTCTGACGTGGCGGGTGTGGCCGTATCGTCATCGCTGGCGCAAGCCGCGATGACCATCGTCCCCGCTAGGAGAAGCCCTACTATTGTCCTGTATCTGGTCATGTTCACTCCTTGTGGTTTCATCCGGCAACGCCGGAACTGTGTGTCACCAGTGGTTGACCACCGGTGTCTGGCTGGTCGGAGACGGGGCCACCGATGCCCCCCCGATCAGGGTCCGTCATGCGGACACTGACCCCGCGGAATCGGGAGACCGTGTGACGCCCCGCCCCTCGCCGAGACGAAGCGGGACTCGAGCGAAGATGCCCCGATCACGTACCAGGAGGACGCCCAAGAGAATCGCCCCGAAGAGCACAGGGCGCGTTATGCCGGGAATGTCGATGAACTCGGTACCGACGGTCAGGGCGATGGCTCCCACGATGGGTCCGTAGCCGGAGTGCGCCCCGCCAACCACGGCGTACACCACGAGATCGAGCGAAGGCGCGAATTCGAGGTCGCGGGGTTGGACCACGCCGAACTCGTGAGCGTGAAATGCCCCGGCGAGTCCGACGGCTGCTGCGCTCAGTGTGAAGTAGACGACCTTCTGTCGCCTAGCAGATGATCCGGAGAGGTCGACGAGACTTGGGTTGTGGGCGAGGAGTTGCATCTGCACCTCCGCCCGCGATCCTCGGATCACGAATACCTCGACGAGTACGATGATCACGAGCGTGACGACGACCATCGTGAGGGTGGTTTCGAAGGGGATGGATGCGAGCCCGGCAGCTCCTCCGAGTCGCTCCGTATCAGTGGCGACGATCGCCGCGATTTCGCCGAAGATCAGCGTGGCCAAGGCGAAGAACAGATGGTCGAGCCGCTGGGTCAGAGCACTGAGCACTGCCCCGGTGACAGCGGCGACGACAACTGCGACGATTACGGCCAGCCAGAAGCTTCCTCCGTCGCGGGTAATAAGGCCGGCAGAGTATCCGGCGATACCAGCCAGCGCTGCGTGGCCGACGCTCAACTGCCCGGATCTGATGGCGATACCGACCGCCCAGGCGCCTATGGCGTTGATTCCCGCCATGGTGAGGACGTGATCCATGTACGACGACAACATGTCAGCGCTCCTTCAACAGTCCGCTCGGCTTCACGACCATGACCAAGAAGAGAAGACCGTAACTCACGACGTTCTTCAGGGCGCCAGAGATGAACATCCCAGCGCCGGACTCGAGCATCCCGACCAGCAGACCGGCAAGCAGCGCGCCCGGAAGGTTCCCCGCTCCGCCGAGCAGCATCGCAACCAACCCTTTGAGGCCGTTGTCTTCACCCATGTAGGGATGGACCGAGCCCGCGAGGACCCCGGCGAGCACACCAGCGAGACCGACGGCCACCGCCGCCGCGAATGCAGATCCCACCCGAACTCGCTCGGTATCAACCCCATAGGCACCTGCAATATCGGCGTTCCACGACGACGCTCGGAACGCCAGTCCGATCCGAGTCCGCGCGGTCAGGTATAGACCGACCAGCACAAATGCTAGAGCCACGACGAGAACGACGACGCCGGTTCGCCGAATAAAGACGCCGCTCATCTCCCACGTACCAGTGGGCACGAGCTGAGGCATTCGTTTGGATTGCTCTCCGAACAGCAATATCACTGCGCCCCGAACGAGTAGTCCGGCGCCGAGCGAAGCCACAATCGGGAGTAGCGCCCACTTCTTGAGAAATGGTTTGATCGCGACGAAATGGATGAGAAGTCCAACGACTCCAGCCGCGGTGACTCCACCGAGAATCGCGACTACCGCCCCGTTCGCCGAAAGGCTGTAGGCGATGATACCGCCCATTGCCGACACCTGGAGTAGCCCTAGGTTTACTGTACGGACAGAGGCCCAGAGAATGGAGAATGCTACTGCGACGAGGGCGTACAACGAACCCGCCATCAGCCCGTCGACAATTGCTTGGATGACTCTTGTGAAACTGGGCACGTTCTCACTCATTTCCGAGGTATTGGTCGAAACTCATTTCGGTGAACTCCAAGGACTCGGGAGCCGGTTCGATCCGTCCTTGACGCATCAACATCGCCCGGGTAGCCAAGCTCTCGACCTGGGCAGCGCGCTGCTCCACGAGGAGGATCGTCTTACCTTCCTGCGCCAATTCTCCGAGCAGCTCGAATACGAACGACACGATCTTGGGTGCGAGTCCGAGGGATGGCTCGTCGATGAGGAGCAGCTTGGCCTGGGTTTCGAGCGCTCGAGCGATGGCGAGCATTTGCTGTTCCCCACCGCTCAGGGTTCCTGCCGATCGCTTCAGCGTTCGCTTGAGGATCGGAAACCGGTCGAAGGACTCGTCACGTAGTCCCGGGTTCCAGCGTTGGGTAAAACGAGCCAGGTCCAGATTCTCCTCCACGGTCAGTTCGCGGATGATCCCGCGCCCCTCGAAGACCAGCGCCATCCCGAGTCGCATCCGAAGGTGCGGCTTCATCTCCGAGATGTCCGTGCCTGCGAAGATGATCTGCCCGGCGTTCTGTCGATGGAGCCCCATCAGGACCCGCATGAGCGTCGACTTACCGGCCCCGTTGGGGCCAACGATCAACAGCAGTTCGCCCTCGTCGACACTGAAGGCAACGTCGTTAAGTGCTAACGCCGATCCGTATCCGGCGCTGAGCCCAGTCACTTCAAGCAGCGGTCGATGTTCCAAGGTATGCCTCCTTCACCACGTCCGATGTCAGCACAGCCGCTGTGTCTCCATGTTCGATGACCGACCCAGCATCAAGGACAAGCAATCTCGACGCCAACGACTTGATGAACGGAATGTTGTGTTCGATTACCACGACTGCCACTCCGGAGTCAGCGATCGCTCGCAGCGACCGGACGAGCATGATCGCCTCATCGGAGGTCATGCCCGACGAGGGTTCGTCGACGAGGAGCACCTTTGGGCGGTTGCCCATCGCCCGTGCGAACTCGAATCGACGGAGCTCCCCCATCGTCAGCTCACCCGGTAAACGCGACGCTTCGTCCTGCATTTCGGTCGCGACGAGTAACTCGTGGACTCGGGCCCGCGCCTTCGACGCACCACGCCCCAGACGGATGTGGTGCGCGCACCGGAGCTGAGCGAGAAGTTGTTCGGCGACCGTCAGGTTCTCGTCGGAACGTGGCGTCTGAAAGGTCATCGAGAGACCTTTCTGACACCGCTTCCAAAATGGGTCACCGGTGACATCCGAGCCGTTGATCGCCACATGACCACGAGTGAGCGGCACAAGGCCCGAGATCGCGTTGAGGGTGGTGGACTTGCCCGCCCCGTTAGGTCCGATAATTCCGAAGATCTCCCCGGGTTCGACCGAAAACCCGACGTCGTCAACAGCGGTCATACCGCCGAAGACGACGGTCACGCCGGCCAGTTCGATTGCTGCCATGTTGTCTCCCATTCCTCGTTCATTTCCGGCTCCGCCGTCAGAAGATCGTCTCGGGCACCCTTTGGTGCTGCGGTCAACCATCGTCGTAGAGCCTTGCGTAGGTATCTCTGAGCTTGACCTTCTGGATTTTCCCGGATGCTGTCCGGGGAAAATCATCCGTGAAGATCACTCTTTTCGGCACCTTGAACGACGCCAGTCTTTCGGCACAGTGCCGACGGACCTCTTCCTCCGTCAGGGTCGCACCGGGCTCTCGTTCCACGAATGCAGTGATCGCCTCGGACCACCGGATGTGGGGCAACCCGACGATCGCGCAATCGGCAACCCCGTCGAGTGCCAGAATTGCCATACTTACCTCGACCGAGGCGACGTTCTCGCCGCCGGTCTTGATCATGTCCTTCTTGCGATCCACGAAGAACACGATGTGTTCTTCGTCCACGTAACCGAGATCACCGCTGTGGAACCAGCCGTGAGCGAACGACTCCTCCGTCAGGGCGGGCTGAGCGAAGTACTCGGTCATCGCCTGCGGTCCTCGGTACACGATCTCCCCGATCTGGTCGGGCGGAAGGAGGTTCCCCTCGTCGTCCATGATCTGAACGTCCGTCACGAGCGAGGGGGCCCCCCAGGATGTGGGTTTCGTGTACTGGTGATCTGGGGTCTGACACTCCTGAAAACCGGTGAACTCGGTCTGGCCCGAGGCGAGCATGACATCAGCGTTCGGACACACACTACGGAGCGCGTGGGCGCGCTCAGGTGGCAACGTAGCGATCCCGACCATGCATGTCTTCATCGCCGACCAGTCGTACCCGTTCTTCTGATGAAGGGCGAGTAGTTCCATCCACATCGGGGCCGTGATCAACGTACAGCTGACGCTGTAGCGTTCGAAGGCCTCAGCCGCATGTGCTGCGTTCCAGCCGTCGTGCAGGACCACCGTTGCTCCTAAAGTGAGATACGGAAGCGCCGCGTCGTTGAGGCCCCCCACGTGGTGGATTGGCAGGGGCACATACCCGACATCTCCTGCCTGGACCCGCATGTGGTGCGCGCCCGTCAGGGCGGTGAAGATTGCTGCGAGATGGCTAGTGATGACACCTTTGGGTGACGCCGTGGTACCCGAGGTATAGATGCACTGAAGACCATCGCGATCCTCGACAATCATCTCGACATCGGACTCATCGGCGTCGTATAAGTCGCGCACCGGAGCGTGACCGTTTACCGATCCGCCTGACCCACTCCGGACGATAATCGTCGCCACAGAACTCCCGGGCTGGGCAGCGAGGCGTTCGGCGACGCCGACATAGTCTTCGAACACGACGAGCAGCCGAGGCTTGGCCTCGCTCACGATGAAGGAGTACTCCTGCTCTTTTAAATGTGGATTAAGCGGCAGGACAATCGCCCCGATTCGACCACAGGCAAAGTACAGATCGAAGAAATCAGTGCAGTTCCGGTAGATCAGACCGACGAAGTCGCCACGCCCGATGCCTCGGGCGACGAGGCCCCTGGCGACGCTGTTTGCGCGTCGGTGCAGTTCGCCGAATGTGACGGCGGAGGCGTCATCGATCAAGGCGGCACGCTCAGGGTGGAGCGCCGCGGTTCGGCGTAGGCAGTCAGACAGGTTCGCCCGCTGGATCATGTTTCGTTGGAGTTCGGTTACCATATTTCCAGTCCGATCAGTCCCATTCATGTAGGACGGGAAGCACTTCTTTTGCGTATAATCGCATCGACGCCTCAGCCTCCTCGTACGGAATCCCACCGAACCGGAATGTGGTGGCGAGTTCGAACGGACCCAGAAGGTCGCGTCGCCACTTGAGTTGTTCGAGGATCACGTCGGGTGTGCCCCATGCGCCCGCCTGCATGAACCCCTCAAGGAATCCGGATTCGCCAACCGTGCGCAACACCTCCGAAGCCTTCGCATATGCGTCATACCCGTCCGTATCGGCGAAGTGGGTTCCCATTATTTCGTAGTGCTCCAAGAGTGAAGCGAGGTAGGTGCCCATGTAGCGGGTAGCTAGCTCCTCGGCCGTGGACGCATCCTCAACACACAGAGTGAAGTCGGCGGTCAAAGCCCGCGGTGGCTCTGACCCGTGGAACTGACGGAAGAGATCTCGGTACCGCTCCACTGACGGGAGCCGCGCTTCCCAGTTCCGATCGGCGAACATCATGAGGTGGCCGCCGAATCGAGCAGCGGACTCGATCGAGTCATCGCTTGATGCCACCGTGTAGATCCGATCCTCGAAGGATCGCTCCGGGCGCGGACGAATCTCGGTCCTCGGCTGGGTGAAATAGGTGCCATCTCCTTCGATGACACCGGTACGGAGCGCCTCGAGAACCATCTCCGTGCCCTCGTCGAACCGACCACGGGACTCCTCCATCCGGATCCCCATGCCCTCGAAGCCGGCGAACTCACGGCGGGAAAGGCCGCGGCCGAGTCCGAACCGCAGACGTCCGTGTGTCAGGTGATCGAGCATCGCAATCTTCTCGGCGACCCTCAGGGGCTCATGCCATGGCATTATCACCGCTGCCGTCCCAACATCCACCCGCTTCGTCGCACCGGCGACGTAGGCCAGGAACTGGGTGTTGTCGGGGCAGACGGAATACCCGAAAAAGTGGTGCTCAGCCGCCCAGATGACATCGAATCCGAGTTCCTCAGCGAGCAGCGCGAGACGAACCTCCTCATCGTAAAGCTGCTGGTCGGTGATGCCGGGCCAGCCGTCTGCGGCAAAGATCAGTTGAACTCCTACTTCCATTAGCTGCGGTACTCCTTCGTCGGTGCGGATGTGGGTGTAGCGTTTGCGTTCACGGTTCGGACCCCTCGCCTGATGTCTCGGTCTCGATATCCATCGACTTCCACACCTCTGCCAAGACCCGCAGGCCGCTCGCTCCTGCGGGCCAGCCTGCGTAATGGGCGGTGTGGGTAATGGCTGCCTCCAAGGCCTTTCGCCCGATGCCCAGATGCCGGGCCCCGCGAATATGCAGACGTAGTTCCGCTTCGCGACCGGACGCGGCGAGCAGGCAGCATGTGATCATCGAACGCTGTTCGATCGCCAAGGCCTCTCCCTGCCACACATCGCCGAATAGGTGCTCGACGGTGTAGCGGCGCATGTCGGCCGGTAAAGGGCCGCTAGCGGGTGCACCAGCGAACAGCCGGGCGGCCAGGGCCCGCCCCCGTTGTTTGCGCTCGTCGCTCATTGCGACCGCATCCGGGTGTTGAGTCGGATGGGAAGCCGTCGGAGTCCGAATAGGCGGTTATTGGGCGTCCATTCGACGTCCCCCACGAGTTCGATGTCCGCAACCATCTCGACCAGGAGTTCGAGGGTCAGTCGGATCTCCTGACGGGCGAGGCTCGCTCCAAGACAGAAGTGGCCGCCCTTCCCGAACCCGAGATGGGGGTTCGGGTTCCGTCCGACATCGAACTGGAACGGACGGTCGAAGACCGAGTCGTCCCGATTGGCCGACATCTCCCAGACCGTCACCTTGTCCCCGCGTCGGATCCTCTGCCCAGCGAGTTCGGTGTCCACTGCCGCGGTCCGACGCTTGTAGACCGATGGGGTCGTCCACCGAACGATCTCCTCGACAGCTGTCGGAATCAGCGAATGATCTTTGACGATGCGCCGGTACTGGTCTGGCTGGCGAGCGAACTCGAGTAGCCCGCCTGCGAGCGAAGACCGCGTGGTCTCGGCCCCCGCCGGGAAGAGAAGGCTGAAAAACGCTACCAGTTGCAGGCCCGTGAGCTGGGAACCGTCCTCAAGTTGGGCATTCACGATGCTGGACATGATTCCGTCGTCCGGTGCCTGACGCTTCGAGTCGATGAGATCCCGCGCATACTCACGGATGTATCGCATCGACTCCGCTGTGAGAACCGACTGCGAGTACTCCTCAATCCCGTGGTCGAGCACGTCGAGGAGCTCCTGCTGGTCAGAGAGCGGGACACCTAGGACCATGCAAATGACCTGGGACGGCAACTGACTCGCGTAGGCCCGCACGAAATCGGCGTCGGAGCCGAGCAATGGCGTGAGCATCATCAGCGCCCGCGATCGGATCTCGGTCTCAAGTTCCGCCACTGCACGCGCCGAGAATCCCCGATTAACGAGTGTGCGGAGGCGATGGTGCTCGGGATCGTCTGTCTGGTTCATCCAAATCCCGGCACCGTTCTCATCCCGAATGCCGGTTCCGCCGCGCTGGCGCACGCCGCCCTTGTCCGAGGAGTAGATCTGGGGGCGCACTAAGACCTCGTTGACGTCGCGATAGCGGCTCACCACCCAGAAGCCTTCGCCGTCGGGGGTCGCCGCTGTGGGCTCGTGCCACCACACTGGGGTCCCGCGGCGCAGGCCCGTGAAGAAGTCGTGTGGGAATCCGTCTCGGAATGACTCATCGTCTGACAGGTCGACGAGATTCTCAGTGATCGTCTCGTTCACGAGACCTCCCGCGCGATCTCGGGGGCGATCCGACCGGACACCGATTCGAGTTGCACGAGCACCCCGTGGAAGTCGAGGCCACCACGGCCGTCCGCAACGGCTTGGCCGTACAGGTCGGCGGCCGCCGCCGATATCGGTGTCGGAGTCCCAAGTCCTATGGCGAGTTCTGTCGACAGGACCAGGTCCTTGGCGGCATTGTCGAGTCGGAATCCGACATCGTGAAAGTTCCGACGCATGAGGAACGGGGCGAGACCTGCCAGGGGCGCAGCGGAACTCGACCCCAGGACCACTTGGAGCGCGTCGATGTCGACACCGGCGGCCACGGCCATGAGGTAGGACTCCTGGAGTGCGGCACACGCCGTGAGGAACAGCTGGTTGTTCACGAGCTTCACCACGGTTCCTGTTCCTACGGACCCTGTCATGAAGACCCGATCGGTGAACGAACCAAGCACCTCAAGGACACCGTCCGGCACTGCTACATCTGCTCCTAGCATCAGGCTCAGTCGACCACTGGCCGCCTTCGGGTGCCCTCCCGACACAGGGCCGTCGAAGAACGTCACACCCCGGGCGGCGCAGGTCGTGGACAAGTCCCGGACAACGCCGACTGCGTTCGTCGACAAGTCGACGATCCATCGCGGTGGCCGGGACGCCGAGAGAACGCCATCCTCCCCCGTGATCGCATCAACGACCTGAGCAGGTCCGGGAAGGGACAACAGTACGATCTCGGCACCGTTGGCCGCCTCCGCTGGGGTCGTCGCGGCGATAGCGCCGTTGACGACCGCTCGCTGGATCGCAGACGGGCTGAGATCGCAAGCACGGGTCCGATGGCCAGCCGCCACGACGTGGCGACAAATCTCGCCACCCATGACGCCGAGCCCGATCACGGTTGCTTCCATCCGACTCCTCCCCCTACGTTCAATCAGCGGATCGCTCAGCCCCCGGCCGACGACTGCCACGCTCTCCGCGACTCCGCAAATTAAGTATAAAATATTATTGAACCTGTCGTCAAATCGAGAACCGGCGAACGACACAGTTAGCCTGAATCCACCGCCTGACCTCTTGGGTGGCTGGTGGAGGGTGTGTTCGGGCTCGGCGGAGCGTTGAGCGTGTCGGGCCTGTTTCGGGGCGTGTTGAACCGGGTTTCGAGGGTCTTCGAGGGTTCGTGACGCTGGGTCAGGTTCTGCGGCGCGTTGGACCGCTGGGCGGTGTGCCAGCCGGCGGGGCCGGGCAAGGCGCGCAGGTTCTCGAGCATGGTGGTGAAGTCGTCTTGCCATGGCCAACGGCTCGGAAAGCGAAGTGTGCGTCGGCCGGATCGGTTCACCGAAACGGCGGGGACCGCGATGATCCGGGTCCGCAGGGTTCGTGTGTTGACGGGTCCGTGTCCGCCGATGATCACGGCCCAGCGTGCGAGGTTGTGGGCGATCACTGCGCTGGCGAACCAGGCGGCGTTGGCTGGGTAGTGACCGGAGGGGATGTGGGTGGCTCCGCCGTCTTTGAGTTCTCTTATGGCGAGTTCGACAATGGCGTGGTTGCGGTGGAACTGGTCGGCTTCGACAGTGGTCAGGTCGCAGCGGTTCGTGATGAAGCTGTGATGTCGCCATTCGGGAAACAGGCGGGCTTGGGCAGTGTCAGCAAGGCGGGTGCGTCGCACGACCAGGCGCACGGTCCGGCGGTCTATCTTGCGTCGGCCGCCGCCGTCGTAGGTGGTTTCAGCGACCTGGGCGTAGCCGCTGAGCGTGTAGTCGATGTCGACCCACGCGTCATTGGGAATCGACGAGATGGCTGCTTTGACCTTGACGTTGTTGGTGACCGTGATCGACCAGGTCATGCGGTGACGGTCCAAAGTTCGGAGCAGTTCCCACGACCAGAACCCTGCATCAGCGCGGACACATTTCGCGCCGGTTGCTTTGGCTCGTTTCAAGATGCCGGCGAGTTCGTTGATGAACCGGTTGATTCCCCGGCTGGATCCGGCGGATCCTTTCGCATCCTGGAGAACAAGACTTCGCCGGTCCCCGCCCTGGTCGCGAGGAGGGGGTGGTAGCCGAGACATTTCGTGTAGCCGTAGCTGGCGCCCTGTTTTGCGTGGCCGTGAACCTCACAGATCGTGGAGTCCAGATCGATGACCATGTCGTTGTCGCCGGGTCCGGCGCCCGCTGCCCACGCGTTTGCCAACAGGCGGGCGGCGACGGCGTCGAGTTGGCGGACGAACCCAAATGTAAAGGTGCGCAAGAACGACCCGATCGTCGAGGGTGCCATCACCCGAAACGGCAACACCGACTGGGTCGCTCCAGCGCGTAGCAGGTTGGTGTGATCAATGTGGGTTGCACCGGTGCACATGGCTGCGATCAGGGTGCAGAGTTTGCGGCCCGGGGCGTGCGAGCCGGTCCGCACCCACTGGTTCGCGAGTGCTTCGAGGCCGAGCCGGGACATGAGTGTGGCGATCACGATCAGGCCGGCGTTGGCAATCAGACCGTCATGATCGAATGACGTGTCATATCGGTCGAGGGTGCGCGATAATGGGAACACTGAAAGTGCCTCCTGTTGCTTGGTTTGCGTTGACTTCGAACATCAACATCATCCCAGTTCAGGGGGCACTTTTGGTGGACGCGCAACAGCCCAACTGATCACCTACACGGTGGATCCAGGGTTAGGGGCTCAGCGGATAGGCGACGGTGTTGGGCTCCAGCGGTCGCGGTAATCGATGAGTCGTGCGGTCATGAGCACGGTGCTGGCGAGGCTGATCGCGGCGTAGCGATGCACCATGTTGCGGTCCGTTGAGCGTCTGAGCTGACCGTTATGCCGACATCGGCATAACGGTCATTATGTGGAGCGGTCGATTATGCCGCGTGGGGTGTAGACGGATGCGCTGAGCTGGTGCTTTGTCGGCGTGGGTGAGGGTTTGGTCGGCATAATCGGACCTGGTGGAGGTGAGGCTTGTGGTCCGGGATCCGAGTGTGGTGCCGGAGATCAGGAGATCATTGTGTGCACTGAAGCGTCCCGGGTCCAAGTGGATCGGTCTTTGCCAAGTCCAGATGGCGTCGTCGAGAGATCGGGCGCGGATCGGGTTGTGTCCAATCCCGTTATCGACCGTTACGTCGCCTACCTGACGGTCGAGCGTGGGCTCGCGCCTGGAACTGTTCGGCTGTACTCGCGGGTCGCGTCGGGCTGTCTCGATGAGTGGTCTCGGCTCGGTGTTGATCTCGATGCGCTCGACGCGGCTGATGTGATCGGGTTTGTTGTGTCCGAGTCGAAGCGATCGGGCATTGCGGTGATGAAGAACGTGGTGACGGTGCTTCGTTCGTTGCTTCGTTTCATGTTCGCCAAAGCGCTGATTGGGCGACCACTCTTCGATGCGGTGCCGTCGGTTGCGGGCTGGCAGATGTCGTCGTTGCCTCGGGCGTTGGAACCCGCACAGGTGCGCGCGTTGATGGCCGGTTGCGATCGCGAGACCGTGGTTGGGCGTCGCGACTACGCGATCTTGTTGTCGTTGTGGCGTTTGGGGTTGCGGGCTGGCGAGGTCGCAGCCCTGCGGCTCGACGATGTGGACTGGCGTCACGGTGAACTCGTCGTGCGCGGCAAAAGCCGCCGCGAGGAACGATTGCCGCTCCCCGTCGATGTCGGCGAGGCTTTCGTTGCTTCGTTACGCGACCGCCAATCAGCGACCGCGTATGTCGAGTTGTTCGGGCGGGTGCGTCCCCCGCTGGGTCCGCTCAGCACCGGTGGGATCAGGTGGGTGGTGTACTCGGCGTGCGACCGTGCCGGTGTGGTTCGGGTTGGGCCTCATGTTCTTCGTCACACGACCGCGACGGAGTTGTTGCGATCCGGATCGTCATTGCCCGAGGTCGCTCAGGTGTTGCGCCATCGCAGCGTGGACACCACGGCGATCTACGCCAAGGTGGACCGTGTCGCGTTGATGGCAGTTGCCCAGCCGTGGCCGGGAGCGATGTCGTGACCGGGCTCGAAGAACAACTTGCTGATTATCTCATGATGCGTCGAGCGCTCGGCTACAAGCTCACCCACCAGGCCCGTCTGCTCGACAGTTTCGTTGGCTACCTCGACGACCACGGCGCGTCGTGGGTGAGCGTCGAGTTGGCGGTTGCATGGGCGACCCAACCAGTCGGGGTGGATCCGGTGTGGTGGGCGCAACGGCTCGGAGCGGTCCGCACTTTCGCCACCTATCTGCGCAACTTCGATGCTCGCAACGAGGTCCCACCCAAAGATCTGTTGGCGCACCGCGCGCATCGTGTTGCCGCACACGTGTACTCCCACGACGAGATCGATGCGTTGATGGCAGCAGCGCGCTGCATCCATTCACCGTTCAAGGCCGCCACGTTCGAAACGCTCATCGGGCTGTTGGCAGCGACCGGGATGAGAGTCGGCGAGGCCATCAGCCTTGACAGCGCCGATGTTGATCTCGACGGTGCTGTGGTGATTGTGACCAACACCAAGTTCGGCAAGTCCCGGGCGGTCCCGTTGCACACCAGCACGGTCACCGCGCTCGACACCTACGCCCGACAACGCCGTGTCCGCTGGCCATCGCCGCACGCTGACAGTTTCTTCGTGTCGACGGTCGGCACCCGACTCATCCACACCGACATCAACGCCGTATTCCGCAAACTGATCGCCGCGACCGGCATCAGACGACCCGGTGAACGTCGACCTCGGCCGCACGACCTGAGACACACTTTTGCGATCCGGGTGCTGTTGGGCTGGTATCGCGACGGCGAAGATGTGCAAGCCCGGTTGCGGTCACTATCGACTTACCTCGGACACACCAAGCCGACATCCACCTACTGGTATCTGTCAGCTGTTCCCGAACTGATGGCCGTTGCCGCTGAGCGCCTTGAGGGGACCGAGGTGTGGTCATGACTTCGCTCGCTCCGCTGCTGCAAACGTTTTTCACCGACCGGTTGATCCGGGAACGTCGCGCGAGTCCGAACACGGTCGCTGCCTACCGAGACACGCTCCGGCTGCTACTCCGCTACACCCACGATCAGACCGGCAAACAACCCGCCGAACTTGACGTGTCGGACCTCGACGCGACACTGATCACCGGGTTTCTGGATCACCTCGAACACCAACGCCACAACAGCATCCGAACCCGCAACGCCAGACTCGCAGCCATTCACTCGCTGTTCCGTTTCGCTGGCTTGCATCACCCCGAACACGCACTCGTCATCCAACGCGTCCTCGCAATCCAAGACAAACGCGGCGACCGAACCCTCATCACGTTCCTCACCCCCAACGAGGTCGACGCCCTACTCGCCAGCGCGAACCGTTCGACCTGGATAGGTCGACGCGATCACGCCCTGCTCTACGTCGCGATCCAGACTGGGCTCCGAGTCTCCGAACTCACTGGGCTTCAACACGGCGACATCGAACTCGGGACCGGCGCCCATGTCCGCTGTTTGGGCAAGGGCCGCAAACAACGATGCACACCGCTCACCTCCCAAACCGTCGGTGTTCTTCGAACCTGGCTCGACGACCACCACGGCGAGCCGGCTGACCCGCTGTTTTTCACCAGCCGTCGAACACCGTTGAGCCGCGACGCCGTCGGCCGCCTCGTCACCCGCCACGCGATCATCGCGCGATCCAGCTGCCCGTCGCTGAACACCAAGAACGTCACGCCACACGTGCTGCGACACACCTGCGCGATGCAGCTCCTCCACGCTGGCATCGATACCTCGGTCATCGCGCTCTGGCTCGGCCACGAATCCCCGAAAACGACCCAGATCTACCTCCACGCCGACCTCGCACTCAAAGAACAAGCCCTCGCCCGAACCACCCCACCCGACGTCCCGCCCGGCCGTTTCGCACCGCCCGACACCGTGCTCGCCTTCCTCGAAAGCCTCTGATTATGCCGACCAAACCCTCACCGACGCCGACAAAGCACCAGCTCAGCGCATCCGTCTACACCCCACGCGGCATAATCGACCGCTCCACATAATGGCCGTAGTTCGACCACCACGAGTTGAGGGCTTCGACAATCCATCGCAGCCCGAGTGTGAGGCGGTGCGGTGTGCCCGGCGGTGGCTTCGTCCCGCGTTTCTGGATCTCGAGTTCGGTCAGGCCG
>Ga0209491_10003098_pt1 | contig 28123 bp, 46 predicted proteins | sample BON02_FD_187213 | JGI IMG/M metagenome (GOLD analysis project Ga0209491, IMG submission 187213) | Freshwater microbial communities from Lake Bonney liftoff mats and glacier meltwater in Antarctica - BON-02 (SPAdes) (version 2) | ecosystem: Environmental > Aquatic > Freshwater > Ice > Glacier...
AGTTGATGCTGTCGACCATGCAGCCGGAATACATCGCAAAGCGCGGCACCTCGGGCATGCCGGTCTCAATTGAAAAGGACGGCAAAGACCAATTGCCTGATCGGAACTCATGGCTGTAGGGCGCATCTGATCCCGTGGTGACCGGTGCGCCAAACGCGGCCTTGAGCCAAAAGCCGATCGAGGATGCATCAAGCGGGATCACCACATCGCCGTCCGCCGTCACAGCGTCCTTGATTGGCGCCAGCGGATCACGGCCATAGCCCAACAGCTCCGAGCCCAGCAAAGGCTGCTCGGCCCCCAGCGACGTGCTCGCAAACGGAATGCGGGTAAAGCCACTCGTAGGCGGCGTGCCATAAGTCGTCTCGAACGCTAGCGCCATCTGCGCGCGCGCCCCTTGGGCTCGTGCCATGGGAATTCTCCTATTGGGAATGGGTCAGACCAATGGATCGCTGGTGGTGTAGTGAAGATGGACCAGAATGATCGCGGCCTTAAACGCAGCCGCACCTTCAACCGGCATATCGATGATCTGTGGGGCCGCGGCCTCAACCCAATCACAAAGACCACCAAGGGTCCTATCGGCATGCAGAGCCGCACCAAGAGCGGAGGTCATGATGTCAAAATTCGCATCGCGGTGATCAGCCACATGCACGATCGCTTCGATCTCGGCCTTGTGCTCGTAGTGATATGTCAGCGGCGACAGCGTCACCTCCGGATCCCCGGGCTCACCATCACGCAAGATAAACAGCCCATCAGGCGGGATGCGTTCAGGCAAGATGCCGTCACGCAATGCTGCCTGTGGCAGCCCCAACAGCACGGAGTGTAAAGCCTGCAAAATTGTTTCGCGCTTGCTCATCATCAAAGGCGGTCCTCGATCCAATTTGCAACGATCAGCCTTGGCACTGACGAGATCGCTGCATCAGCGGCCTCCATCAAGCGCAGTCGCTTGTTCAGCCGCACCTGCGGCACAAGAATGAAGATCGGCACAGTGACCTGATTGCGCCCTGTCTTAGAGCGCGAGAGCGCGGCGATGCCTTTGGTGTTCAGGCGTGCCTTCTCAGCCACCAAGAGGCTGCCACCGCGCGGTCGGTATACAAACCGAAGCTTGATCCCCCGCCTGCGCTCCCACTCGCCCGGCGAGAACCTGCGCCCACCCGCAGCACGCCCCGCTGCCTCAGTTGGGATTGCCAGGTAAAACCCACTCTTTGATCTGATTGTGGCACCGCGCTCAAACGCGCTGAGAATGCGCGGTGCCTTTGTGTAGACCAGCGAGGCTGCGCGCAGACTGGTTTGCCCTTTTGGGAAATTGAGGTTGCGCACCGTATTGCCAAACCGCGTGCCAAGCCCGGCGGACACCACTTGTTGACGCCACGCAAATTTGAGATCGCCACCTGCGATCTGCATCGCTTTGCTGGTGGCCTTTTCGGCGGCCACAACCTGCTGCGCCATCAGCGCGATAAGGTCCGGTGAAAGGTCAATCCCGATGCGCATACTGGGCCTATAGCGCAGACGCAGATTGGTCCAACTTGGCTTGTTCTGGATCTAATAGCACCTCTTCAGAGTCTTCTTTACCCCTTGGTTTGCGCGCCACCTTGACATCAAGCGCCACAAGCTGACCGCTTTTGAGCGCATCCGCGGCCTGTGCGTCACTGATACTTAGAACAGACCCAACGCCCGTGTTGGTGTGGCCAGCAACGATGCGGCCTGCTGTTTCGGTAATGGCAAAACGCGGCATCACCAGCCTCCTTTTACAAATTTGGGGTGTCGAACATGACAAGGTTGATCTCGCCAGTCGCCGTCCGTTGAATTGCAGAAATCGTATAAACTGGCTGGCCGGGTCGCTGCGATATCTGCACCTGATCACCCGGCTCGATCTCGAAAGGGACCAGCCCCGCATCCGCGGGACCGATCCAAAATTCAGCCACGCTGGCATTCAACATCCGGTCGCCACCAAAGCTGCCCCCTGCCCCGCTGATCGGCGAAAGGCCAGGGCCGTCAGAGAACACACCCTTTGTTGTATGCGGCGCGCGGCCCGGATCACGCATACTGGCAGTATAAGGCAGGCGCAGCCTTGGGCGCAGAACCGCAACTTCAGAAAACATGCCGCCAATAGCACCCGACAGGAATACCTCAAGATCGTCAAACATGGAGGCCACGGTTTTGATCCTTTCGGATTATGTGCGCTTGGCTGGAATCAGCACACGTGGACGGGTGCAGTATTGCAGCGCGTTCATCTGGAACTCGAGGTTCACGCCCTTGCCGTTTGGCATCTCATATTGCTTGCCATAGAGCCGCTGTCCGGGTGTATTCACCGTCTCGATGTAATCGGCAGACGCATAAACCGTGCGGAACAGACCCGGCACACCCATGGGCACAAGATGGCACTTATCGGTCTCGATGCCGACATTCTGACCGCCGCGGTAGTTCATCCAGGTGATCCCGCCGAACTCGAACGCGCCGTAGATGCCGGAATTGCCCGCGTTGATGTAGGCATTGCGCAGCGAGGCCGCATCCGCATAGCCCTTGTAGGTATCACGCACTTCCTGGTGGGCGATGAGATCGTCAAAAAACGCATCCCCGCACAGCGCAATCACGCTCGTATAAGGTAAGCCGTCCAGAATATTGGCCATTTGGCGAATAACACCGGCGCATTTCTTGCGCAGCGCACCGTCCGTGGCACCTGCGTTATCAAGATCAAAATCCACCACAGCCTGCTGGCTTTCACCAAATTCGGTGAAATAGTCAAAAAGCACCGAGCCATCCGCGTCCAGAAGCTGGCCGGTCTTGAGGATGTTCAGCCGGTGGTATTCCTCGGTCAGCGCAAAAAACTGACTGGCCTCAGCCGCACGGTCCGCGATCTTCTGCTGCAGACGCTCGACAGCCACTTCCTGGCCAAAGGCACGAACCTGCTGGACCTCATCGGCGTAAATTGCATCATCCACTTGGAAATGCGGCACTTTGAGCATGCGCATGGCGCGTTTTGATTTGCCAAAGGTCTGACCCGTACCACCACGCGGGCTGGCCGAGACTAGCATGCGGTTTTGCTCCTTGTCCTTCTCGATGGCAATATCGAGCGTGTCGATGCTGGTGGTCTGGAACAGCCCCATCTGGCCAATGCGCGAGGGCGTGTATTTGATCTCACGAAGCGCATCCGTGAGGCGCATGACGCTGAATGCGTCTTGGCTGAAAATGTTCAGTATCGACATGGGAGGTCCTTCTCAGTGTTTGGCGTCATGTGACCACACCAGAAACAAGAGTGCTTGCATTTTGTGCTTGCATCTGTATTTCTGTCTGGCATGAATAGTAAGCACCGCAAAACCTTGGCCGTTGTTTACACCGACCCGGTTTCCGGCACCATCGAGTGGATGGCGATTGAGGGGTTGCTACTTGCTGCAGACGTGCAGCGGATCGAAGGGCGTGGATCGCGCGTAAGATTTGAAAAAGATGGCGAAATCGTCACTTTTCACCGACCGCATCCAGGCAAGGAAGCAAAACGGTATCAAGTTCGCGACGCCCGTGACTTTTTGGAACGCATCAAGGTTACACCATGACAAACAGCATGACTTACAAAGGCTATGCGGCCCGCATCGAGTACGATGATGATGATAGCATCTTTGTGGGGCATATCGCCGGGATCACAGACCGCATTGGTTTTCATGCCGATACTGTGGACGCCCTGCGCGCTGCATTTCACGAAGCCGTGGACGATTATCTCGACACATGCGCGAAGACCGGCAAAGAGCCACAAAAAGCCTACTCAGGCAAAATGATGTTCCGCGTCAGCCCTGACGTACACCGAAAGGCTGTGCGTGCGGCAGAGCTTCAGGGCAAGAGCCTGAACCAATGGGCGGAAGACATCCTGTCACGCGCGACCGTTTGATCACCGCACGATGATACCGACGCCTGCGAGATCGGCCTGTGCAGAGGCCTTTTCGCCGGCCTGATCGCGATCGGCATGATAGGTCAACACGTGACCATTCACCTCAGCGTCGCGCACGATTGCAGCAATCCCCGCATCAGCAGAGGTGGCGTCACATCCATAGAGCGCCACAGCAATAGCTGTCTGCGAGCCATCTGTCGCGCCAACTGCTGAGGCTACAAACTTGCCGGATGCAGCAACCTTGCCGAGCAGAGTACCCGGCGCGATGATCCCAGCACCGCCGCCGATGGTGATGTTTTCCCGCGAACGCTGGCCATTGGCCTCAGTCATCAGGAACTCGCCGGGGTGCCGGCCTTCAATCAAAACTGTCATTTGGTGTTTTCCTCAGATCTGGTTGTGGCTCAAACGAACCGATTGTTTGCTTGCGCCACGGCGGCCGACCAGCCACCCTTGACCTTTTCCGAAGGGTCAGCGCGGGCGCCGGAGGCATCGCCACCAAACTCGTTTTCACGCGCAGCGCGATCTTCAATGGACGCGACAGACGATGCTTTTGGGGCCATGCCCAGAACCTTGATCGCTTCCTCAGCGCTCATGCTTGTCTCAAAGGCAAAGCCCATGGCCTGCGATTCACGACCGGCGGCCGCCGCGCAGGTCAGGATGCTTTTGATCCGGGCGGTTGCTTCGGTCTTACCAGCCGACACGCCTTGCGCGCGCGCCTGATCGACGGCAGCGTTCAGCTGCGCCTCTGTGATGCCCGCAGTTTCAGGCTGCGCGGCAGCTTGGGTTGGATTGCTCATGGCAAATCCCTTCCTTGTTTTGACAGCCCCGAGGGCCACGGTGGAGAGGTTGGACAGAACGTCGTCAAGAGAGGCTACGCGGTCTGCGAGCCCCTGATCGATGCCGTCCTGCCCGATGAAGGTACGCGCCTGCGTCGCACGGATGGCCTGCTTGGTGATGCCGGTGCGACCCCGCGCAACAAGCCCCACAAACTGGTCGTAAAACTTCATCACTTCCGTTTGCAGATCAGCCTGCACGGTGTCCGACAGCGGGCCGAACGGATTACCGTCGACCTTGTGCTTGCCTGCGTAAATGAGCGTCGCGCGGACGCCCTTTTGCTCCAGCTCGCCTGAGCGATCGAGATGGGTCAGCACCACACCGATTGAGCCCACAATCGAGGTCGGCGAGACCACGATCTCATTGGCAGCACTCGCGATGCCGTAAGCCGCCGAAGCCGCCATGTCGTTCACAAAAGCCGTGACCGGCTTTGACGCCCCCAGCCTGCGGACCTGCTCAGCGACGGTGAACATACCTGTCGCCTCACCGCCGGGGCTGTCGATATCCAGCAGGACAGCATAAACATCTGGATCATCGGCCGCGTCGCGCAGCTGTGCTGCAATGCCCTCGTAGGACACCATCCCGGAATTGGCCCCGATCCACGCCCCGCGGTTGACCAGCGAGCCGACGATCGGGATCATAGCCACGCCGCCCGCGACCGCGTATTTGCGCGCACGCCCATCTTCACCGTATCGGTTGCCCAGAAATTGGTTTGCATCCGGGCGGAGGTTTTCGATCTTGGCCCCGTCCATCGGCAACCGCCCCTGCAATACCTGCAGGATGATCTCGGCCTTGGTTGGGTGCAGCAAAAGTGGGCGGTTCAAAACCCGCGACGCAATATGCGTCAGCGAGGGCCCCTCAGGGGCCTGCATGATTTTGGGTGGATCGTTCATCGGACACCTCCTGTCGCAATGGCGCGGCGGCGTGGCGATCTGCCCTGCGATGCGGCGCATTTTTCCTCAAAGCCACGAATGACCAGCATCAGACGGTCCGGGCTGGCCGCGTGGAACGTGGCCGAGCGGGAAACTCCTGTTGGGCCCGCCGTAAACGACACTGTCGCTGCGGCCTGACCCGCGATCAGCCGGTAGTAGACCTCGCGCAGGGCTTTTGCGGCCGCGCAGGGGTCATTTTCGTCAAGTGTCAAAGTTGTCATGGAGCATCCTCTTCGTCGTCAGCCTCATCGCTGTCCTCATCGCTATCGTCAGCATCTGAATTGGCTGCAATTGCTTGCGGGCCACCGCCTGCAGCCCCCATCATCATCGGCTCAGACAGGTTGTATTCGGCCCGCAAGAGCCGTTCGGCGGCCAGCTGTTGGTAAACATCATCAACATCAACGCCGAGATCATTGCAGATCATGGCGTCTGACATCACGCCAAGCCGCTTCCATGTCTCATGCGACTTTGCTTTCTTGAGATCATCAGCGGTGGTGCGCGGTGCCCCGCGCCATTCCGCCCGGCAGGCCGCTGTCCGGTTGGCCAGAAACGCCTCATACCCGCCCGGAAACGCGATGCCGCCACTGGCGATTTCCTCTTCCAGCCACGCCTCAAAAACCGGCTGGCAAAATGGCGCGATGATGTTTTGACGACGCGCCTTGGTAATGGCGAAGATTTCAGCCGTGGCTGCCTGCAAGGACGAATAGGTGGCGCCGCTATTGTCACCCGTCGCACTCTCATAGGTCAGCCCAAGGCAACGTGCGATTTCGCGCAACAGGTGCATCGAGAAGTCTTTGTAATTGGATGAAGGCTGGTTGCTGGTGTGGAACGTCAGCTCTTGGCCCGGAAACAGATGCGCAAGGCGACCGTTGATACCAACATCAAGCGAGGAGCCGTCATAAAATCCGGCCAGCATATCGATATAAGCCTCCATGGGGGCCACACCCTCGGACGCCATCTTTGCCTGCTCTTGAGGCGTCAGCAGCCCCGCCAGCACCTCCTCTGTTGGCTCATCAGACGTGATCGTCGCTGCAAACAGCGTTTGCACAATCGCAGCCATCAGCGTCGCATCAGCCAGCTGATCAAACTGGCGCGCAACCTGCAGCGCGGGCGTCATCGGAGAGATACCCCGATGCGTGCCCGGCAGCCCATCAAAGATATGAATCACGCGCGGCCGCCCTGCCCTGTCGCGCGCACGCACATCATATTCCACATCATGCTTCAACAGATCCTTACGGATCGCCCGGTAGCCCACGGGCATGCCGTCAGCGTCAGTGTAGACCCCGTTGATCAGCCGCTTCATGCTTTCGGTTTTGCGCGACAAGCGGTGCGGTGGCAGCAAACGCACCTTGGTGCCATACCGGTTCCACGGCCTGCGCCGAAACGGCAGCTCGGCGAGTATTTCGCCAGTGATCAGCCATGCGCGAAACGCCGCACTTTGCATCTGCCCAAAGGTGCGCAGGCCCTGAATATCGCATTCTTGCGCATTGCGCGCCCACAGCTCAAACCGCCGCTCGACAGTTTTAGACCACTCAGATGCTTCGACACCCGTCATGCCAAAAGTCTCATTCTCGGGGATAGATTTAAGCCGCAGCCCTGTACCAACCGTGTTGGCCACCGCCTGATCAACGGCGCCGGCCAACCAGCCGTTGTTGTGCAAAAGATCGCCCACGCGCGCAGCAGCATCATCCCACGCATCAGCAATATCGTCTTGTGCCTCGCGCAATGCTGGCTTCCAGCCTGCAAAAGTTACCCCCCGACCGCCGCGCATGTACTGCCCGGTCGGCCGAGAGGCTACCTCGCCACCAGTGGTCGGCGCAGGCAGAGGTGAACCCGTGATCAGATCGCGGACCTTCGAGATAATGGACATGCGGTTACCTGTTCAGTCTGCTGCCCGCATGCGAGAAGCGTTTTCGAAGTGCGCCATCACCCGAGCCTCGGGAGTAAGTGCGCTCTGATGATGGCGGCTGATCACCCTGGGTGGAACTGTCAGAGGTGCCAGAAGAAGGATCTGCCTGCTCTGAGCGCGCAATACCCTCGGGGATGCGTTGAACGTTGAGCGTGTAACCGATGGCCGCACACATGGCCTCACAATCTAAAAAATGGTTATGCCGCGACCGTTTCACCCATTTGGGCCGGCCTTCCACAACCATGCGCGCCTCCGAGGTCAGCTGCTTGCAGTAATCCTCAGTCACCTCGCTGTGGACAAAGAATGCGCCTGGCACATCCATCGGCGTGCGAATGCGCGAGACCACCAGTGATTTGAAAAAATCGGTCGATAGCAAAACCAGATTGACCGAGTAAAGCGCGCGCTTACCGTCAGGCTTGGCCTCGATCTTTGAGACCCGGTAGGGTGGCGTCATCACATCGCGGCCCTTGGTGGGCCAACACAGCCAGTGGTATCTGCGGCAGAACTCATAGACCTTATGCTCGTTGCCAAGCTCGGGCTTGTCCGGGCGAAACCCACTGTCGATAAACACCTTTTCGATCTGCATGCCCGCCACTGGCTGCAGCATTAGCACTGCCAGCTGCGACCAGACCTCATCGCTGTCGGTCGGCCCGTAAAGCTGGCCTGCATCGATCAGCCATGATGTGCCACGCGCACCAAAGGCGCGCATAACAAACACCAGCGAGAACTTTTGCACATCAACGCCCATCACCAGCCGCAGACCGCCTATGGGCACTTCGCCCGCCTTGTACGGCAAGCGGCGCTCCATGATCTCCTGCCATTCGGGCACGTCGCCCGAGGCAATCATCGAATAGCACTCGCCAAAGCTGGCGTTCATGGCCGTCTGCATCCGGTCGTGATCGCCAGATTGCAGCGCGGTCAGATAGGTCTCCGCCCGCTGACCCCATGACACGAACGGCGAGCACAGCCCCGAGGTCCACATCGACAGGGTGGAGCTTTCCTCAGGCGCACCGCTGACAACAGGACTGTCGTTGACCAGTGCCACGCCCTGGCCCGGTGCCACCATATGGCCGCGCTGGTTCATCCAGCGCTTGTCGTCTTCGGTGTGAATACCGCCACAGCGCGGACAGCTCAGATAGGCGTCACGCTTTGCCTGCGAGGGTGTGGCACGATCAGGCCAATGCAGCTGTTTGAACCTCGGGATGAAATACTCGTCACAATGCTTGCAAGGCCACGCCCAGTGGTGCCGTGTGCCTTCCTGAAACAGCTTCCAGATCGGGCTTTCCAAATCCTCAGGCGCAGACCGCGCCCAGAACTCAAGCCCGGTGTCCTCATCCACAGCAATCTCCACAAGGCCCCTCGCTGGTGTGCTGGTGATCGCGGTGACAAAATCGGCATATGTCTCGCCCCGGGCCTCAACCAGACCCAGCACATCGCCCTGCCCTCTCACATTGGCCATCATTTCGTCGAACTCGTCGATCAGCGCCAGAGCGGCCGGGTCGGATTTCAGCGCCGAGGATGATCCTGCATGGGCAAGACGAATGCGCACCCCGGCAACATGCTTGAGGGTTTTCTTCATACGCCGGCCGCGGACGACCTTGTTCTTCAGGCTCTCGGCCTCATCCAAAAGCCCCATCAGGCGCGGCTCGAACTGATCGGTCAAAAACTCACGGGTCGGGCCCACATAGATGATCGGCGCTGGCCGCTGGTCCAGCCGCGCGCCAATGATGTCGAGCATGCTGTCTGTCTTGCCCGACTGCGCCGAGGTCACGGCCACGATGCGGCGGTATCCACCCTGGTGCACCGCCGCCGACCACGGGACCATGTAAGGTGTCAGCCAGGGATCGCGCGAACCAGGGATGCCGGCCGTCTCAGGATAAACACGGTTTGCGGCCGCCCACTCTGCGGGGTCACGCTTCTGGCTCGGCCGCAATAGCGCCTTCACCAGCCGCGAGAGCCTGCTCTGCTTGAGTGGTCCGCCGAGAAAGTCGTTCGAGTGCGCCATCTATTTCCTGCTCAAGCCTGCGGCGCTCCTGCATGTCGCGCGTGAACCGAGCGGCAAGGCCTTGTAGCTCTGCCCGGAAAGCGGACGTCCAGTCAGCGATTTCTGCCCGTGCATCTTCGATCGGGATTAAATCCCGGCTGCGCTCCTTGATGCGGAGCTCAATCTCTCGGGTCCGGGCGTCGGTCGCGCGGCTGGCCGCAGCGACCCTGCTGCTTTTTGATTGCAGGTCCTCGTAATAATCAACGACACCCCTGACGACCGAGACCAGCGTGTAGTTGCCATGCGCTTGCTTGGCGATAAAGCCAGCCTTCACCAGCTGGAACACCCACTGTCTGCTGCGGCCACACAATGCAGCGATTTGGTTCACTGATAGCGTGTTCCCCTTCGGCTTTGCCTGTTCATCTATCATCCGATTAAGCCCATGTTTTTAGGTCTATTTTGGTTGATAAGCGTCAGCACAAGAGCAAACATACAGTTACCAAGCAGCGCATCCGCGACGCAATTTTCGTGCAAATCACCACGACCCTTTCGCTTTGCGACATCTACTACGGAGACACGCCCATGACCCTCGCGACCCGCTACAATGCCCAAGCCCAACGCCTGATGCCGCACCATGCTCAAAGCCTGGCAGTCGATCCCAGCATCAATGATGCAGGCCAGATTGACGAGATCGTCTTTCGCCGCGGCGAGTACCTCGGCGGCATGGCCGCAGTTCTTCTCGCTCTGATCACTGACAGTAAATAAGGAAGCCCTCCATGACTGCCACAACAACCATCCGCATCGACCACGACGCCCTGCCCGCACATTTCGACCACTCGCGCCCAAACACCGTCGCCGGGGCCATTGAGGCCGCGCTGCGCGAAGAGGGCATTTCTGCCCAAGCGTCGGACGTGATCTCGCACCTCAAGATCGAAGTGCCAACCAGCCAGCTTGCCACCACCAGCGCGCTGCTGACGGCCCTGCAACTGATTTGAGAAAGGACCGCACCATGAGCACGCGCGCCCAAATCGCCATTCAGACCGGGCCTGAGGAATGGACCCATATTTATTGCCACTTTGACGGTTACCCAGGCATCCCCACAGGCCTGCCGTATCTCACTGGTTGGGTGCAGCATTTCGCGGTCGTCGCCACGACGCAGGACGCAGAATGATCGACCTACGCCCTTTGAATCGTTCCCACGCGCGGGGGGCTCGAGCACTCCTATCCGGCACCGCATTATGCTCTGTGAAGGCCACCCCCACTCGGCGTCAGATCATAGTCAAGGGTCCTGTGACCAGCATTCGCATCCAGAAACAACCGCCACCGCCATTTCCAATCGCCAAGCCCCACGGAGCCCGCTGGGTCATGACCATCAATCCCCAAACCGTCGTACAGCCCGAGCACACCGTGACTGCACAGCCCCAGATCAACGACCAACCGAACGACAGCACACCGACCAAGCGGCAGACCAAGCTCGCCACGCTGATTACAATGCTGCGCCGCGAGGGCGGTGCCACCATCGATGAAATGGCCGAGGCAACTGAGTGGCAAGCTCACTCAATCAGAGGGGGCCTGTCGGGCATCCTGAAGAAAAAGCTCGGCCTCGACGTCAGCTCCGAGAAAGTTGCAGGCCGCGGGCGGGTGTACCGGGCGAATTGAGGATCAACTCAACAGCGTTTCTCAGTCACGTCCACCATAAAACAGGCGCAGGATTACGACGCGGTCAGGCTCAACGATGAACGCGATCGTCATGCGGCGCTCAAAACCAAGGATGCGCAAGCCGGGCCTGATGTCATCACGAGAAAGGCCCCGTTTAGATGCGATGCCACGCCTTTGGCAAAATGCTTCAATCCGCGTCACATATCCAAAGGCAATGTCGGGAGGTGCCGCAGCCACGATCCATTCGTATAATTCCTACAATTCAGCCTCAGCTTTTAGGCTGAATACAACCGCGCGTTCCTTCATTGTTCGGTGGCATACCGCTCAACATGTCGGGCGCGCAAGCGTTCTCGAACGGTCTCGGCAGGGACAACGCGATCTGGACTGGCCATAACCTCGTCATAGGTCCTAGCGACTTCATCATGCAACCAACGCTCCACGGCCGAATCGCGTTCCTGCAAGGCGCGCAAACCAGCGCGTACGACTTCGCTAGCAGAGCCATAAGCACCTGATTGCACGAGTTGGTCTATAAACGATGCATGCTCTTGTGGCAGGCTGACAGTCCGTTTTTGAATGGCAGACATCTGATTTCCTCTGGAGCGATCAACAACACTGGTGTGAAGGTATCATACCGCAGCTTAAAATGCCAACCTATGTCTATGCACCCCATCACTCAAACAAACGCCGCAACAGGTACCTTCCGTTCCAGTTTGATGTCTTCAAAGCTCTGCCCCGTCTCCGACAATTGCGCCTCTCGAGCAGTGAACTGTTGCCATCGCTCCACCGCGACATCGACGTAAGCCGGGTTTAACTCGATCCCGTAGCAGACCCGCCCCGTCGTCTCGGCGGCGATCAGCGTGGTGCCCGACCCCATGAACGGCTCATACACAGCCTGGCCCGGGCTTGAATTGTTCAAGATCGGTCGCCGCATGCATTCGACGGGTTTCTGCGTCCCATGTAACGTCTTAGCATCCTGATCCTTGCTCGGGATTTGCCAGAGCGTCGTTTGCTTGCGATCGCCCGCCCAGTGGCCCTTGCCAGTCTTTTTGACAGCGTACCACGCCGGTTCATGCTGCCAGTGATAATCGCCCCGGCTGAGCACCAGCCGCTCCTTGGCCCAGATAATCTGCGATCGAATGTTGAAGCCAGCCGCCTCAAGACTTTCGGCCACGGTCGCTGCGTGCAACGCACCGTGCCAAACATAGGCGACATCGCCTGGAAACAGCGCCCAAGCCTCACGCCAATCGGCGCGGTCATCGTTCAGCACCTTACCGGTGCGCTTGGTTTTTGCAGCACCCGCCTGGTTGCGCCAACTGGGGTCGTACCCAACACCGTAGGGTGGATCTGTCACCATCAGCAGAGGTTTCACTGTGCCAAGGAGCCGCTCAATGTCTGTCGCAACGGTGCTGTCGCCGCAGAGCAACCGGTGGTTGCCGAGGATCCAGAGGTCGCCAGGGCGCGTCACCGGGGCTTCGGGAACTTCTGGCACATCATCTGGGTCGGTCAACCCACCTGCCACCTCAACCAGCGCTGCGGGTAAAATGTCTTTAAGATCATCCTCGGAGAACCCAATCATCGACAGATCATCGCCAAGACCCAGGGCACGCAGCTCGTCCCACTCGATCTGCAGCGTCTCTGGATCCCACTCCGACGTCTCCGCCAGCCGGTTGTCGGCCAATGTGTAAAGCCTGCGATCCTCGTCCGACCAGCCCCGGGCGATCATCACCGGCACCTCAGCCATGCCAAGCTGCAGGGCTGCCATCAGCCGGCCGTGGCCCGCGATTATTGTGCCGTTCTCCGCGACCAGCATTGGCATCGTGAACCCGAACCGCTCCATCGATGCAGCTATCTGATCAACCTGCTCTTGGGGGTGTGTCCGCGCATTTTTGACATAAGGTGCGAGGTCGGCAACGGGCCACATCTCGATCTTGGAAGCCGGCCAACGCGCCGCATCAAGGCGGCTTGAGGTGGGTGCGGAATGGCTGGCCAATGTAAACTCCAATGGATTTTTGAAAGCAGAAAAAACGCGCGAATATCGGGCCAAGGCGCGCCGCATACATCTCATAGCCCGAAGGGGACCCAAGGGGTGGGGGTCACGAGACTCTGGCAGGGGTACTGGAGTCCCGACAGCATACCCCAGGCTGGGGTGGTACGATGAACTAAACCACTGCGGCCAGCAGCGCGATCAGCGCCTCTAAGCAATTTGCAAGCGCTTGTCGTCCCCACTCACGAGTTATGGCTGATTTGCCGGGGTTTCCGCAACGTTCGCAACCCGCGACCTAACGATGGGATAACTTTTGCCAAGTGTACTTTGCTCAACGTTTACAGCCGATATGGGCAAAATCTCAAAGTCCGCGACCTAACGATCATTATGTCACAATCACCACTGCAGATCAGCGTCGCTTCGATTTGCAGCGATGCTGTGCCTTGCCACATCCAGCACCAACGTCGCACACGATGATTTCAGCCGCTGCGGTCAGACGTGATGGTGTGCGTTCTCACTTGGCCGCGCCGTCGCTGTGGTTGTTGCTGTTCCACGACAGGATGCGCTTGATGTTTTTGCTCAGCTCAATCAGATCGTAAGCAACATCCGCGTCGATCTTTCGGTTGGTCTCAATTCGGTCGATCAACTCATCGACAACACAGCATACCCGGTGAAATGCCCATTGCGCGTCAGCCTCATCCTCGGGATCACCAAGCCAGTATATGTTCAACAACCCCGCTGCTTCACGGTTGGTAATTTTCATCTGCTTGAGTGCCCTCCAATCGGCTTCAAGGCGGGCGGGCACCTCACAGCCGCGCTTTGCGATGTTTGCCAGCTTCTGCAGGCGTTTGTTATCCGCAGCAAACCGTGCGCGGGCGCGCTCGTTGCGTGCAGTCGCAAAATCAGGGTCTTGGTTAAGGCGGCGCATTGTATCGCGGCGTTTACCGGTCATGGGCGAAAGCCCTCCTTGTCGAGGCGTTGCGAGATGTGCGCCAGTGCGCGGTCGCGCATCCGGTAAGCATGGCGGCGCGTCATCGCAAAGCTGCGGCGCTTTAGGGCTGTATCAAAGTTGCCGCGGTACACCCGGCACCGCAGCCACAGGTTCAGGATTACCGCATCGCCCGGACGATCCTTTGCCAGGTAGAGACGACACCAGTCGAGAACCCAGATCATCTGATCAACACGTTCAGGCGGCATACGCAGATGGATCGCCCGCTCAGCCTCATCCACGCCATCTGCTCTCTCTGGTAGCCCCCAGCCCTCAGCAAGGTGATCCTCGAGGCTCGCGCGATAGCCTGGCATCAGCGACCGGATCGGTGCCGGGCCGGTCGGCCCCGCAGTGTAGCGCGCCCACCGCACCGCCTCGATCATCCGGTCACGAACTAGTTCTGGTGTCCACGTTCTCGGAGTGTCCTTTATCGTGCGCAGGTCAATACTTGGCATTGAGACGCCTTCCATAAAGTTGGGTCGCAATATTTGTCACTGCCTGCCGGTCCCAATCGCTGACCAGATCGTCGACCGGGATCACGGCGATGCCACGCTCGCGCCACGCCTTTTCGCTTTGATCGCGGACGATCCGTTGCCGACGTTCTGCCTCAAACTCGCTGGGGCCTTTGTGGTAGATGCTTGAGACCAGCTTGGTCATGACGCCCCTCCTGTTTAAGCCGACCGACGCATTGCGTAACAACGTCGGTCCATTGCGCCCGCGACAGCGTCGAGGTCCGCTTGCAACCGGCGCAGGATTTCAGGGTCGATTGGGCGACCGTCGTCCTTGCGCTGGTGGTAGGTGTTTTTTGCAGAACTTTGCCGGAGCTTTGCCGCGTCCTCCCACTGAATGGCGGCCTGCTCGCCGTATTGGCCCTTGCGGGCCATAAACGCACCGGTCCGGTAGCTCTCCATCGTGGTCTGGTCAATCAGGCCCCGGACGATAAGCTGGACCGCCTCGCGGCCCCAAAGATGGCCTTCAGACACCGGCTCCCCGGCACGCATCTTCGCCGAGGTGATCTCGTAGGGATCAAGGCTCGAGGCACCCGCTGGCGCGTTGGCGGTCTTCTTTTTCGCGGCCTCGGCAACTGCGTCCTCGGTGGCAGCAATGAAGATCTTCGCCGGTGGCCAGCCCTGCGCGCCATGGCGGCGGCGGATCGCGGTGTTGATCTCCTGGAACAGCAGCCGCAGGTCGCTCTCAGTCTGCTCGTTCGGGATCAGTCGGTTGATGTCCTCGACCAGCAGGTTGACCTCGTCGCGCATCGCGTCGTCCGAAAGGTGCTCTGGAGCGCGGTACCTGCGCAGAAGCCCTCCGTCTTTGCGATAGAGAAATTCAAAGACCGCACGTTTGCGCTGCTCGTAGCTCAATCCGTACATCAGTCGAACCTCAGCTCAATTTCTGGAAGTGTGCGCTGTGGACCCGGGATATGATCGCACCCGTCCTTTGTGAAAACTTCGCCAAGCCGGTCTAGCCGGTCGGATGTCGTCTCGGCCCGGTTCCGGGCGTGCGTTTGCTCGTCGTCCCAGCGCTCCTGATGCAGCCATGTGGATAAATGGGGGATGCTTCTCAGCTCCGTTCCGCGCTGCAGTCGAATGAAAAGTCCAAGCGGATGTGAGATTTCCGGAAAGGTCTTTTTCTTTCTGGCTTTTTTCCAATTCTTGCGGGCGTCGCCTTTGCCGACTTTTCGAAGGTAATGCTTCCAAACCGTCTCGAATTCTTCGTCGATGCTTTGGCATCCATCAGCCAGCCCGCCCTTGAAGGGCGACTTGGATTTAACCAAGGCGATCTGATCGCTGAGAGCAGGAAGAACCTGCTGGGGATCATTCCCGCCTTCCCCAGCCCCACCATCGGAGGGATGGGGGGTGGTTCTTGGTGGTTCATGGTGGTTCAAGGTGGTTTGGGGGCCACCGTGGCCGGGGTGGGGGTTCTGGGTGGCCCGGGTGGGGGTTTTGGGTGACCGGGGTGGGGGTTCACCGTGGCCGGGGTCCAATGTGGCCGGGGTTATCGCGACAGCCTCAATCTTTGCATCTGGAAGCGACTGAACAGCGGCAGGGTTGATCGCATAAATCACCGTTACGCCATTCGCGTGGCGCTTATGCCCGACCTCGTAGATTAAACCCTCAGCGATAAAGTCTCTTATCGTTCGCTTGACTGAACTTTCCGAAAGCTCCGTCTCCCTTGCTATTCTTCCTTTGCTGGAGAAAATGCCTTCGCCACCATCACTGGCGCGATCCGCCATATAGCCAAGGACGGCCTTTCTCGTCGCGGAACCAACTCTCTTTGTGTAGACAAGCGAAACAAGGTGCTTACACATTGGCGGCCATTTCCCGCTTTTTTAGCTCGGCATCTAACTTGGCGATACGTAAATCCCTTTTGGTTTGGAGCCTCAGAAGATCTTCCGGCGCCAATTCATCAAGTAGGTCGCAGAGCTGTCCAAAGCTTACTTCGAATTCTTCGGCGAGGATCCGCAAGGACGAAGTATCAATGAAATCGTCATGCGGAACCGGGGTATGATCCGGGAGATAAGCGTCAATCATTTCTTCGATGTGAAGACGATGCTCATCGTTCACGATGCACATAGCTTTCTCAGAAGAGCATCGGAAGAATTCCCGCCCAGCATCAACGCGGTATCGGCCTAAGCCAGCGTGGCATCGTCGCTCTAGGACATGGCAGTCAGGTGAATAGACGGAGCCCACCACATCGAAAGGCACTGGCACACCAGCTTGAAACAGCTCGGCGACACGCACCGGGACGTCCCTGGATGTCTTACCTACCTTCACAATCCCGGGCATTGCCGGGTTTGACAGGACGTAGACAAATCCTGATCGCGGGCAGGTTTCGCTGCTCATTTTTGTGCTCCTCTAAAAAGCGGTCCGCTCGTTGCCTCGTACTCCGTGGAAAGTTTTGTGCAGGCGAAATCCCACAGCGCTGCCGCATCGGCCTGATTGTCATCCCCTGGCGCCCATCCGCGCGCTTGGCACTCAGCAAGGATTGCGGCCTTTTTTTCGTCGCGCTTCATTTTGCCGGATCGTGTGAAGTGCTTGGCGACGGTCTGGGCCGGGATGATGTCGACCGCGATGCCCTTGCGCTCAGCCCAGCTGAGGACGTTGGCAGTCAGCCCGATCGTCAGCAGGGTTGTCTCCCAGTTGTTGTGGACAGCGACAAATGGCTTCTCGATGGCGATGAACCGGGCGCCATGCTCCGCGATCAGCTGGTGGGCCAGACCCTGGATTTGCATCAGGCGGGTTGCGTGGAACTTAGCCTCACCCTTTGACTTGAGATCGAGCGTCCACAGCTCTGGTCGGCCCCCAAGGGGGCCAACCGCGACGCCGGTCTTTGTGGCCAAATCCAACGCCGCAATTATCATCATTCGGCCGCCATGTCGGCTTCCATGCCGCTTGTGTCCTCGCCCTTGCGATCGAGGAGGTCCTGGATGCGGCTTTCGGCTTCCACGTTGTAAGCGTCGACGCAGGCTTTGAAGGTGCGCCAGTAATCCGCAAACTTCTCGTCGGACATCGCGTGCATAGCGCGAAAGTCGGCGAAGGCCTTTTTGTGATATCCCCGCTCTTCGAGGATTGATTTGATGTTCAAGCGATGATCGCCAGTGGCTTCGTGAATGCTTTGGGCGGTATCTGCCGCAATGGTGATGTCCGACAACAATTCTTCCAAAGTGATCGAGAAATTGCGGTCGTTTTGGGGATAAGTCATTCCAAGGGTCCTTTTACTGGGCTGATTGTGAGGGTGATTTTCTTGTGCGGGCCGGTCCGGCCATAAAAGGCGGCGATCGCTGCCTGCAGGCGCTGCTCGCCGTCATCTCGGTGATCAGTGCAGGTCCACAGGTAGCCGCGCTTGCCCGCAGGCTTGTCGCGCTCAAATCCGGGCCAGCCATAGCCAAAAGGCGCGACTGGGCTTGCGCAAACGAAGTAAAATCGTTCGAGGACATCAGGACGCAACTCGGCGAATAGAACGATAATTTCGCAACTCTTTGGCGTGCGCGACACAGCCACGGGCCATCGCCTCAAGCTCGTCTGCGCGCACGTGGATCTCTTCGTCGCTGAGCTGATCAACAGGAACCAGCACAATTTCGTCGTCGCGCAAGATCGAGTAGGCGCGCTGCATATAGTCGAAGCCGTCCATGACGATCTGTGCATTTGGGGCGGCGTTCGGCTTGGGCTTGTAGGCCCCGATGCAGTTTTTTACCGCGTCATGAATATACCTGACACCGCAGGCGAGGTAGAAATCAGCATCACCACCCTCGATGTCACTTTTCATCGAAAGGATTTCCTGAGTGAGCCACTCGACGCGAACGACAATGCCTGCGTCGACACGCTCACCGACAATTCGGCGAATTTCCCGGTTAACATCTGTTGTGCTTTTCACTGTTAAATCCTTGTCATGATTTGATCGTGGATCGCGTCGATCCGGTTGATTGCTTCGCGCAATCGAACGCGCTCGGAGGCGTTGATGCTGGCAAGGCTTGCATCGATGTCCTCTCGCGCCAGCTCGCGGGCGAAATGCTCGAAGGTGCCAATGAAGTGCATGGCGCGCTTGAACTCTTTCGGATCGCGCCCCTGAAGGTCGACCACAGGGCGCGGTGTCAGCGTGGTGCCTTTTGCCGCCAAATCTGTGATTGTCGCCGGATTGTCCGCCTCGACCAGTGCCTCGAACTCGTCGGTGGAGACGTTGGCAACACGCAGGGCCTGCTTTTGTTGATGGGACGACATGCCAGCACAGCGCGCGATATTGGTGCGCGACATCAAAGGGCGGTCGCCCTCCCATTGATCTGATCGTCGATTGCCACCTTTCGCAGGTGCGATCTGCTTGAGCAGCTCTCCTGCCCGCCGGGTGGCACGCGCTTTGATCCGTGCGGCCATCCGCAGCAGCGTCTCGTCCTCGGCCTGTTTTGCATAGCTGGCAAGGGCTGCAGCCTTATCTGCCCAGTCCTTACATTCATCGATGTTTTGACATTCAGCCAAAGCCGCGCGTGCCACCTCGTAGGTCTGAGGCATCCGAGCTTGCGCCGGTGTTATCGCTGGCAGCGCGTTCATCTGTAGTGCCCACAAACTGTCATTGTAAAAAAGTGGGCAAAAGCGGTGGCAACTGCAAGCAGGCCCAACGGGGAGGCAAACATGCGCACAACCTGGCGAACACGAGGGAAGAAGTGCTCGCCTGAACTGGGTGTCGCCGAGCTTCGAAGCCCACCGTCTGCAAATAGCAACTTCACATTTGCGCAGAAGTGAGCATGTGTGGCATGAGCGGGCATCATCATTTTGACGGTGACCTAGCTGATGGGTCAGCATCGATGGAGGCCTCTTGGTGAGATACCCAGCAAGACGCAGGAACCAAGCGATTGGTCGCCTTCTCAATGCGGAAGGCCAAATCCAACGACGGGCGTTTCATCCCGGAGAGAATTTGGGTGAGATAAGGAGCGCTGATCCCAACCGATTGCGCAAACGCGTTGCGCTTGATGTGGGTGGCCTCGAGATATGTTGCGAGCTGTTTCATGGCTGCAACTTTATCTATACGAAAACATCTGCGCAACCCAGAACATTAGCTATTGTAAAATTACGTCTTGGGTTTGCCTTCGCTATACACAGTCCATGGCATTGAAGTTACGCATCAGAGAACTCCGCGAGTCCTACAAGTGGTCTCTTGAGACGCTTGCGTCCAGGATCGGCACATCAGTGCCGCACCTTTCGCAGGTTGAACGCGGGGTGAAGAACCTCAACAACAGGCTTATCGACGCATTAGCGAGAGAACTTGGCGTAGAGCCGTTTGAGCTATTTGCGCCCAGACAGGAGCGCAGCAACGTTGACGCGCTGCTCCACAGCCTCTCTGACGAGGACTTGGCTCGCGTCGAAGCTTTCGCCGCTGCTTTGGCCAGCACGCGAAAGCCTGACAGCGAGTAATAGAACGCGTTGCGCGTCCTGATCGCTCAGAGTCATCATCTATGCATCTCGTTCTACTTTTGTTCTTACATAGCAAAGCGCAGGCCGCTTGCATAGTTAGCTCTTAGAAAAATTGTACCTTGATTTGATTTGGGCTATTGGCTAACATTCTCCATAGCAGTGGAGGAGTGCATGTTCACAAACCTTATCAGATCGAAAACTTCAAACATGCCCCAGCAGCACGTCAACTCGCGCGCTGTCAGCGACATCGTTGGTGACTTGATCGGCGCAATCTCAATCTTTGCAACCGGTTACGTTCTTCTGCTGGCCGGTCATGGCTTTGGCCTGAACTGATCTGTATTCAGGAAAATTCAGCCATGATCCGACAGCCAACTTCCATTTCGCAGCTTTACGCATGGCATCGTGCCGCGCTGGCTGGGCACGCACCACCAGTCCATGAGGACGATCCGCACTGCGGGTGGTTCAAGACCCGGCTGGTCAAGGGCGGCCCTTTTGTCCCGGCGTCGATCACCATCCAGCGCGAGGTGGACGCGAACGGCGAGCTGGCCAGCGACGAGCGCCTTGTCTGCGAGGTGAACAGCGAGCGCCGCGATCCCGCCCAGGCTTGGCTGTCGATCTGCAAGAACCCGATCGGCCACGCCGCGTACCAAGACCTGCAAGCCCTGCAGCGTCGACACCCCGAGATGGCGGCAACACACGTCCCTATCCGGCTCCGCGCCGGACAAATTCGACCATAATGAGAGGACAATAGATGCTGGAAAGCGAACGGGCCGGAATTGGCCACAACAAGGGCCCGGTGTTCAATGTCTTGGTGGTCGACGCGCTTGCGATCGAGGCGGGCGAAATTGCTGACGCTGCAAGTGAATGGGCAAAGGTCGAAATCGCGACTGAAACCAAGGCAGGCGAGCTGAAGGACTTCCTCGATACCGCGCGGGCAAAGCTCAAGGAGATCGAGGATAGGCGCAAAGCGGAAAAACAGCCGTTTCTTGACGCTGGGCGCGATGTGGACACGGCCTTTGGCAAGGTCCGGGACATTATCGAGCGCGCTGGCAAGCTCGCCAAAGGCCCGCTGGAAACCTACCTCAAAGAGCAGCAGCGTATCGCAGATGAGCGGCGTCGCGCCGAGCAGGAGGCTGCGCGCAAGGCGGCAGAAGAAGCCGAACGCGAACGCCTGATCGCTGAGCGCAATCGCAATGCCGCAGCGATCATCGAGGCAGAGGAAAAGGCAAAAGCTGCAGCCGATGCAGCAAAGGCCTCCGAAGGACCAGCCCGGGCCACGGTGTCCTCCGCGACCGGCACAGGCGCCAACCGGACCGGCCTGCGCACATACCGATCCGCGCGCATCACCAACATAAATCAGGCGATGCTGCACTACCGCGGCCATGCCGATCTGGCCGAGTGCATCACGCGCCTCGCCAATGCTGACATCCGCTCGGCCAAGAGCGCGCAGATCACCATCCCCGGCATCGACATCATTGAGGAGCAAAAGCTGTGAGCACCGCCATCGAGAAAATCAAAACCAAGCCGCTGACACAGATCACCAACGTCAAGGAACTGCTATGGAACGATGCAGCAAAGATCCAGCTGCAGCAGGTCGCTGCTGCCCATATGAAGCCCGAGCGCATGATGCGCCTGATGGCGAACGCGATCCGGACCACGCCGAAATTGGGCGAATGCGATCCCATGAGCCTGCTCGGCGGGCTGATGACCTGCGCGGGACTTGGGCTCGAGCCCAACACGATCATGGGCCACGCCTATCTGATCCCATTCAAGAACAACCGCAAAGGCATCACCGAGGTGCAACTGGTCGTGGGCTACAAAGGCCTGATCGATCTTGCGCGTCGGTCCGGGCACATCACGTCAATCTCAGCCAACATCCACTATTCCGACGATGACGTCTGGGAATACGAGGAAGGTACCGAAGCCCGGCTTCGCCATATCCCCGGGGCGCAGGAGGGCGACAAGCGCCACGCCTACGCCATCGCCAAGTTTCGCGACGGGGGGCACGCCTATGTGGTCCTGCCTTGGGCCAAGGTGATGAAGATCAGGAACGGCTCGCTGGGCTGGCAAACGGCCGTTAAATTCAACGCGACCGATCGGAACCCTTGGAAAAGCCACGAGGATGAGATGGCAAAAAAGACCGCCATCCGGGCGCTGGCCAAATACCTCCCGCTCTCGGTCGAGTTTCGCGATGCGCTGACAGTCGACGGGGGCAAGGCGGACTTCGCAGCCTTCGCGATAAACCCAGCCGAGCAGCTCGACGCGACCCCGGACGACGAGGACGACCGGACGATCGATGGCGAGGCCAGTGAGTTGGACGCGGATCAGACCAAGGATCAGGCGGCGGACGGGCTTATGGTCGGCGAAAAGCCCAAAGCGGTCCAAAAGCAGGCCAAGCCAGCAGCGGCTGAAAAGAAGCCGGACCCCGAGACGGCAGAGCGCGACGTGGCCGAGGAAGCATCGTCGGGCCTGATTGCGCGGATCATGTCCGATCTCGGCGAGGCCGATAACGCCGACGCGGCCGACGCCGTCATGTCGCTTTGGGAAGACCAGATCGCGACCCTCTCGGAGAAGGCACAGGCCGAGATCAACACGGCTGCGGCAAATGTTGGGAGGGGTGAAGAATGACGGCACAGACCCAAGAGATCGACCGCCACCAGATCGCCTTGGACATCGAGGCTGACCCAGCGGGCACCTATGACCGGATTGCCCGCTTGGCTTGGGGCGCCGGGCTGGACCGATGGCTCCCTCGCCACATGCACGCAGGCATGGTGCGGTACGTCCTTTTGGGCGTGCGGCCCGGATCGTTCATGCAGGCGATCATTGTGGGCGACTATTTCGAGGCCTGCCGCCGGGCAGACGACCCAAACCGTGCGGCCCTGTTCGGATACGCTATGTTCCTTCACAACTATGCCCCCGGTGGATGCTTCGGCAGCCGGGAGCACTTGACCGGATGGATCAGGGACGGCGGAATGCTGGGCCATCCGAACCGGGAGGCGGAGCGATGCTGACGCCGCGCCAGAGCGACTGTTGGGTGTTCCTCGCGAAATATACCGAAGAACACGGATACGCCCCCTCATTCGAGGAGATGGCTGACGCCCTGAATGTCGCCAGCAAGTCCAATATCCATCGCCTGCTCGATGCCCTTGAGGAGCGCGGCTTTATCCGCCGCCTCCGCCACAGGTCGCGCGCAATCGAGGTGCTGCGGATGCCCAAAACCCCAAAGGAGAAGAACTGATGGCAGGCAGCGTGAACAAGGCGATCATCATCGGACGGCTGGGGCGCGACCCTGAGGTCCGCAGTTTCTCTAACGGCGGGAAGGTCTGCAACCTGAGCGTGGCGACATCGGAGACGTGGAAGGATCGCAACAGCGGCGAGCGCAAGGAGCGCACAGAATGGCACAGGGTCACAATTCACGCCGAAGGACTAATTGGGATTGCCGAGCGATTCCTGCACAAGGGCTCGAACGTCTATCTTGAAGGTCAAATTGAGACCAGAAAATACCAAGACCAATCCGGGCAGGACCGCTACACGACCGAGGTCGTCCTGCGGCCCTACAACGGGACTCTGACATTACTGGACGGGCGCAGGGACGGCGACGGCGACGACAACGGCTCAAGCGGGGATTATGGCGGAGGATCCAGCGGCAACAGTGGCAGCGGCTCGGGTGGCGGCTCAAGCTACGGATCGGGTGGTAGGCCCGGCGGTGGCGATCGCGACATCGACGACGAAATCCCATTCATCATGGAATGGCGGATATGAGCTGCATAATCGCTTACATCGACGTGGAGATTGTCGCCCTCACAGAGCGCGCAGTGCTGGTTCACACCGGCGACAGTGACGCAGCCGTCTGGCTGCCCCTCGCCCTGGTCGAGGTGAGTGCGACCAACAACCATGGTGTCAAAACGGTCGCGTTGCCGGAGTGGCTTGCAACAAAAGCGGGGTTGGTGTGATGGCTTATGCATTTTTTGTGCACCGGTTTGACCATATGCTGGTCCCATCTTCTAAAGCGGGTCAACTGGCGATCGAGAAGCTTAAGTTTGGCGTGCTTTACAAGATCGAACCCAAGCAGCCGCGCAACAGCAAGCAGCACCGCCTGTTCTGGGCCTTTGTGACCTATGTTGCCGATGCCCTCAATGACGGGCCCGCCGGTGCGGTCTGGACCCCTGAAAACGTCAAGGACGACCTGCTGGTGGCCACAGGGCGTACCCGCAACCGCGCGATGACCCGCGCAGAGCGTGCGCGCCACGACGTTCCCGACGGTGCGATCGCAATGGTCGCGCGCCCGGTCTCCATCAGCTTCGTCTCAATGAGCGGCGATGAATTCTCGTGCTTTATGGACGACGCCATGGCCTATGTCCGCGACCAGCTAGCCCCTTGGATCGACGCCAGCGACCATTGGCCAGAGATCGAAAAGATACTGGTCGCCAGCTTCATGCTGCGCGGTGACACCGATGCAGGCGAAGCGTGAGCAACGAGCGGATCGAAACAGCCGAAGACCTCGGTTGTTTTGCCTCTGAAACGTGGAGACTGGACGCTGTTAGGACCTGAACACTACGTGAAATATCCCGCCTATTAGGTGAACATCATCGGACGTGTCAGGTGGTACGGGCGGGAGATGTAGCGCGAAAATGACCGTTCAGCATGATGTTGCGAACGAGGGCACAACGTTGTATGCTAACGTAATACAAATTACGGGATAGCCACCATGAGCACGAGCCCCTACACCATCCGTCTCGACGATACGCTCAAGAAAGCACTCGAATACGAGGCCGCACTTGATGAACGCCCGCCAGCGCAGCTCGCCGTTCGCGCCATACGTGCAATGTTAGAGGCGCGGCAGGCAAAACGTGACGCAATCACGGTTGCGCTGCAGGAGGCAGAAAAGGGGCGCTTCATTTCAAATGAGGCGATGCTCGCCTGGATAGACAGCTGGGATAGTGACAATGAAGGCCCTGAGCCCCTCGCAGATACCGAGCGCCCCGCGGCTCAATGAAGGTCGTTTTTCTGGCAAGCACAGTGCAGGATCTGAATTGGTTCCGGCACTATTATCGGGCAGTGTTCTCTGAAGGCAGTCATAAAGCTGGCGCACATTTCAAAGCCGCCATCGCGACCCTCTCAGCAAACCCTTATGTCGGAAAACCCAGCGAGCCCAGACCCGACGTACGTGAGCTATCGATCCCGCGGACACCGTTCACTATTATTTACCGGGTCACGCCGCATCAGATAGAGGTTTTACGGCTATGGGACACGCGCCAAGGCGGGAATTATTAAAAGCATCACGGACTATGGCAACGAAACACTGGGACAAAAGGGGATCACCAATGCCAGTCGAGATCACTGACTTCGACCCGGCCGCCCATCTAGATGACGACGAGGCGATTGCCGCTTATCTGTCAGATGCCTTTGAAACGCAGGACGTCGCCTTCATCAGCGATGCAATTGGCGTGGTCGCACGCGCGAAGGGCATGAAGCAAATTGCGCAGGAGGCAGGGGTAAGCCGCGAAAGTCTTTACAGGGCACTCAGCAGCTCGGGAAATCCGGAACTGGGAACAGTGCTGAAAGTTCTGGCGTCAATGAACATCAGGATCAGCGCACAACCGGGGTTGAAATCAGCATGATGGTTTCGCGGTGATTATGGTTCGTTTTGCTCAACACATACCGAACGCGACTAGGTTATCACAAAACGCCACATGCAGTTCAGCCTGACCTGGGAAGATCATAGACATGGAGACCTTGACGCAAGTGGCCCAATGAACTACTTTCGAACATGAATTTTGAGTGGGATGACGCAAAGAGTGATGGTTGCTTCGCTGAGCGAGGTTTTGATTTCGTTTATGCAATCCGAGTGTTTTTCGACCCACGGCGCCTTATCCGAAGGGATGATCGCAAAAGTTACGGGGAAGAGCGCTACCAAGTTTTTGGGCGCATAGACGAGCGGCTTTTCGTGATCGTGTTCACGTATCGAGGTGCTGACATTCGAATTATTTCGGCCCGCAAGGCCAACGCAAGAGAAGTGAAGGCATATGAAGACACATCGAGTAACAATTGATATTTCTACGTCCATCCCTTATCCAAAGGGCAGATTCGATGCTGATCGCGTGGATGCAACGACAGAGGCCGACATTGCACGACACATCGCCGAAGATGCAGCTGAGGCGGCTCAAGATGCGGCGCGTTTCGCGCGCAAGGTTCGCAAGCGCTTGGGGCTGACACAGCAGGAGCTTGCCGAAAGGATCAACGTCTCACTCGACACAATCCGCAATTGGGAACAGGGCAAAAGGGTTCCAACGGGGGCCGCCAAAGCGTTGCTCAAAATACTGGATCGCTCGCCCGAAACCGCACTCGCGGCGCTTCAGTAACTGCCCAACGTTATCACAAAACGCCACCTGCAGTTCAGCCTGACCTGCCCCCCTGCCCCACCACGTTGTTCTGCGAACCTAACCAGTCGGGGACCACACCGAAATCCTAAGGCTCCTGAACGCATTCTGCTGTGTATCACGAGATGCTGCCGACGCCAGAGCATGCGCCCTTATTCTGCTGCGACAAAGCCCAGCCTTGCAAAGGCTTCGCTCAGCCCGCGGCCGGAGGCCGGCGCCTCAACAGGCGCTCTACTACCCACAGCGAAAAACACCACGCCAAGGCTCTGCGCAGTTACCACACGCCGCAATTCATCAGGCGCCATGGATCTGCGCGCCAAACAGCCACCCTCGACGCAGATCCTATAGGGAAGTGACATCTTCTCCGCGCCATAATGCATGGTTGCATTCTCAGCCAGTTCTACCCCCAATGGGAGTTCTACCCCAAATGGGAGCAGAACCGAGGCCGTGACCATGCCATCGACAGCGCTGCGGGCAAAGGACAGGCGCACCATGGTCTGATTGGTCACAGTATCGATGATGCTTTGCACAAGCGCGCATTTCGTGACCCCTTCGGACAGTGTTCCACATTCAAAGCGCCAGTCACCGAAGGTCTCGCCATTCCATACTGTCTCAGCCTTTGAAGGTGAGGCAAAGAACAGACTACACAAGGCAGCCCCTATTACAGATGAATACAAGCTTCAGGTATTTATCTCATGCTGCCTCCAAACCTGTCTTCCTTGCACTCGATCCGAATACCAGCGGTAGAGAGCGCTGCATGTAGCGTGGCGAGGCAATCATCAGCGTTGATCGCCCGCGCACATGCCTCTTGCAACCCATCGAAGCCCACACTGCCGTGTATCACTTCCCAGATGGACCTGCGGACGCCAAATTGATCAAAGACGATTTCCAATGTGCCGTCGAGACGTGTGCGCACCCCGAGAAACGCACGGCCAGTAGCTGAATGAACTACGATAGGAGCGATGGGATGGTTCTCACGAGCTTGACCTACACCCAGATGTGGTACGGGGCGTCCCACTCTCAATCCCTCAGCGCCAATTCTTGGACTTTGGCCATGGGCTGCCAGATGTATTCCAGCACGGTCCGCTTGCCAGACAGTACATCAACCGTGGCTGTCATGCCTGGGATGAACGTGACCGCAACGCCAGTTTCCGCTAGTACAAGCTCGCCTTCGATCGCCACATCAACGAGGTAATGGCTGGCACCTTGATTGCGCTCGTCAACGACAGCGTCAGGACTGATCCGCAGCACACGACCATCAACTGAGCCGTATTTGGCGGAGTCGTAAGCTGAAAGCCTAATGCGCACATCGTCGTCCACCCGGATACGCGAAATATCCTGCGGCATAATCTTGGCCTCGATAATCAGAGCTTCGCCGGTTGGTACTAACTCCAGCATAACATCGCCGGTATTTACAAAGCCGCCTGGGGTACGGAAGTTGAGACGGCTCACGATCCCCTCCATCGGGGCGCGGATCACTGTGCGGCTCACGCGTTCTTCAAGCCGTGGCAAAGACTCAGCCAATTCACTTTGCTCCGCAACAACTGTATTTAGCTCATCCATTGCGCGCAGCCGGTAATTGGCACGCGCGTTCTCGACTTCAGCCTCAAGTTCGACCAAACTTGAGCGCGCTTGCTCAATCCCAACACTGCCACGATCGCGCTCACCGC
>Ga0209491_10003105_pt1 | contig 28034 bp, 22 predicted proteins | sample BON02_FD_187213 | JGI IMG/M metagenome (GOLD analysis project Ga0209491, IMG submission 187213) | Freshwater microbial communities from Lake Bonney liftoff mats and glacier meltwater in Antarctica - BON-02 (SPAdes) (version 2) | ecosystem: Environmental > Aquatic > Freshwater > Ice > Glacier...
GGGAGCGTAGGCGAATCGGAACCAAGAGGAAATGGGAATTTGAATTGTGGCGGCGGATTGGAGTTAAAGTCTTGGAAGCCGGGGATAAAGTCGGATTTTCTTAGGACTTGAAATTTGATGAAATGACTACATGATCAGGACATGGAAGCATCGATCATCGACCTGCGCTACAAGATGAAGGACGTCCTCTGCGCCCTCGAAAGGAAGGAGGAGGTTACGATTCTGTACCGCGGGAAGGTCAAGGGAACGATCATGCCCGCCGGGGCGGATACCACCATGGATGTGCGGAATCATCCTTTCTACGGCAGCTCGCCGGAAGGTGACGAAAGCATCGCCGGGGAGATGGAGAGGCTGAGGGGAGGGCGCTTCGGTGCTCTTTGACACCGATATCCTGATCGCAGTCCAGCGCGGACATGCGAAAGCGGCTGTTCTCATCAACAGGGCGGAGCGCCGCAACATCTCCGTGTTTACCTACATGGAGTTTTTGCAAGGAGCCAGGGACAGGCAGCAGCTATTGCTGTGCCAGGCGTTCTTCCGCGACCTGGGTTTCGAGACTCTGCCGTTCACGGGAAACATCGGGCATCGTGCGGCGATCTACGTGGAGCAATACGCCCTTTCCCACTCCATGCGCGCAGGTGATGCGGTGATCGCCGCGACGGCCTCCGAGCACGGGCTGCCTCTGGCTACGGGCAACGCCAAACATTTCCGCCAGATCCCGGGACTGGAACTCAAAGTGCTGAAATTTTGAACCGATCCCCTGACATGTCTGCTCCCTTGGACAAAGCCCACTGCTGGCACCCGTTCACCCCGCAGGACGAGTGGTGTGCGCCCGGTCACGATCCACTGATGATCGTCCGCGCAGAGGGGGTTTGGCTGTATGATGCGGAGAGCAGGAAATATCTGGATGGCAATTCCTCGATCTGGACAAACATCCACGGCCACTGCCGCCCGGAAATCGCGGAGGCGATCGCGAGGCAGGCGGCCACGCTTGACCATTCCTCCTACCTCGGCCTCGGCCATCCACTGGCCTCCGAGCTTGCGAAAAAACTCGTCTCGTTTTTCCCGGAAAACACACTGGAACGGGTCTTCTTTTCAGACAACGGATCCACTGCCGTAGAGGCGGCGTTAAAAATGTCGCTGCAGTCGCGCATGCAGACGGGTGAGGGAAAACGGACACGCTTCCTTGCCTTCGACAATGCCTATCACGGCGACACATTGGGCGCAGCATCGCTCGGAGGGGTGAACCGCTTCTTCTCGCGCTTCAGGAATCTAGGCTTCGAAACGGAATTCATTTCGTCGATGGATGATCTGGGGAAAGTGGATATATCTACGGTGACCGCAGTAGTCATCGAACCCTTGATCCAGGGAGTGAACGAGATGCGCCCTTGGCCTGCGGGTATGTTGCGGCAGCTTCGCGAATGGACCACTGCAAACGGCATACACCTCATCCTCGATGAGGTCATGACCGGGTTTGGCCGGACCGGGACGATGTTCGCCTGCCAACGGGAAAACGTGATTTCTGATTTCCTGTGCCTTGCCAAAGGTCTGACGGGCGGGACGGTTCCACTTGCAGCGACGCTCACCACCGCCGCCATTTACGATACCTTCCTCGGTGGGAGAGAAAACGCTTTCTACTACGGGCATAGTTACACAGCGAATCCGATCGGCTGTGCTGCTGCGCTGGCTTCCCTAGAATTATTTGAAACTGACCGGGTTTTTGAAAAGCTTCCCGCCAAGATCGCCTACCTGAAGGAATCTCTTTTCGCTCTCAGCAAGAACTATCCGGTAAAGGAAGTCCGGCAATGCGGCCTGATTGCCGGTATCGAACTCCGGAAAGGTCTGGGTGAGAAAGCCGTCATCGCTGCGCGGAAGCATGGCCTGATCACGCGCAATATTCTCGATACCGTTGTCTTCATGCCACCGCTCTGCATCACGCTCGAGGAAATGGATTTCGCAATGGAGGCTATGGAGAAGGGCGTTTCCTAACCCCTAGCAGAGGATCGGTAAAAAAGACTGCGCTTGATAAAGGGCTTCCACCGTCGCCAAGGCTATAGTGGACAGGTGGAAAAACTCTTCTCCATATTCAGTAAGGGAGATGCTTTCGCTTATTCACCAGCCAGACGCATTGATAAGGCGCTAAATTAAGCAGGCTATTTTCTTTTTCAAGTTCCCTGCCGGAGATCAGATCAATCCACTCTTCAGTCGCGACAAGGTTGATACTGCTCAAGGCAATATCCTGTGGCTGTTTGTTGATATTGTGGATGCAGAAGACGTTCTGTTTGCGATCGAGCGACTGGCGCCAATAGCCAAACAGGGCGTCTCCCAGATGCAGAGTGAACTGGGTAGCGTTGGGATGAAAGGCGGGCTGTTCTTTTCTCAGCTCGATCAGGAGGCTGAGTCTCTTGAGAATTTTCGCATGTGGGTTCGTTGGATCCGACAGGGCATTTTCAAGGTCGTCCGAGTCCCATTGATGGCGGTTCAGATGGCGGTTGATTCCACTTGCGTCCGCTTTCTCGTAATCGTTTCTGGTGCCCAGAAGACTGTGGATGTAAAATGCCGGAATACCCTCCAAGGATAGCAGGATCGCATGCGCGGCAATAAAGCGGTCTTCGCCGAGAAGGTCCGGACCCTCTGCAGTACCCTGCATGGCGTCAAAGAGTGAGATATTGATCTCGTAGGGTTTGCTACCGCCGTCGGGGAGCGCCCGTGCGGAGACGCGGGCGCCGAAGCTCTTCATCGTCTCGACCATGGCTGCGATTTCGGCATCCTCCAGCAAACCCTCTGCCGGGCGGAGCCCGATTCCATCATGCGAAGCTATGAAATTAAAATACGCAGTTCCCAGTTGTGCCGCAGGCACTCCCATCAACCAGCTTTTGAGGTACTTGCTGGATCCCGAGGTCATCGCATGCAGCAGCAGAGGTGGGAGTGAGAAATTGTAGATCCAGTGGGCCTCATTCATGTTTCCGAAGTAGGAGAGATTCTCCTGATTCGGGATATTGGTTTCCGTGATGATCACCGCGTTCGGTTTCACGTGTTCGATCAGGGTCCGGAATAGGCGGATGATCTCGTGGGTCTGAGGAAGGTTGATGCAGTTGGTGCCGATCTCCTTCCAGATGAACGCGATCGCATCCAGCCTGAATATCGAAATTCCATGGTCAAGCTGGCGGCGGATAATTTTTACCAGTTCCAATACCAATTCCGTACTCCGGAAATTTAGGTCGATCTGGTCATGGCCGAATGTGCACCAGACATGCTTCATTCCGGTAGCAGTTTCGGTGGGCCGGAGCAATGGAGAAACCCTGGACCTTGTGACTTGTGATAGATCCTCGGCCGGGCTCACTTCAAAAAAATATTCGGATCCCGGTTTCTCACCGCGTTGGTATTGCTCGAACCATTTGTGAGCTGAGGAGCAATGGTTCACTACTAGATCCGACATGATCCGATACCGGGTCGCTAGATTCTCGATGTCCGACCAGTCGCCCAGCTCGGACTTTACTTCATCGTAATCAGAAACGGCGAATCCATCATCAGAAGTCCATGGAAAAAACGGCAGGATGTGCAGGATATCAATCGCCTCCGATAAATGTTTATCCAGAAATTTTCCGAGTACCCGCAAAGGACTTTCTCCTTCGCTGATTACGCTATCTCCGTAGGCGATTAGCGCTACATCCTTCTCCGTCCAGTGGCTGGTATAAGGGACAGGTTGATAGAAATGCTCGTCGATCCGCATCGCGGACACCAAGCTTCCGATGAACTCCTCATACTCTCCAGGCCCGTAGATCGAATGTAAATGCACCTTGATTCGCTCAAGGAACGTGCTCATTGGGCTCGGAGGTTTCATGGGATCGTGGGGTCAGTTTGAAAATTCTTTGTTGTCGGCCTCGACGGCATCAATGAGCTCGGAGTGGATCTCAGGAAAGGCTGCGACCACCCGGCTCCACGAGTGGATGAACGGCATCTCCATAGGAATTTCGAGGAAATGCTCACCAGCGCGGATGATGTTTTCAGCGAATAGTTCCACCGCCGTTTCTTCAGCGTGCACGTCGATTTTTAAGCCGTTCATCAATGCATCGCTCTTGTACATTTCGACGAAATCCAGAGCGTTCCTGAAATACGCTGCTTTTAGCGTTCGGAAAATCTCCGGGCTGAAAACCACTCCCATCGTGGCGAGTTTACGGAACAGCAGTTTGGAAATTTCGACCGACATCTTCGATAGCCCGGCATTGGCGTTTTCGCGTGAGACCTCCTGGTGTTTGTGATCATAGGTGTCTGCGATATCGACCTGACAGATTTTATTGGTCGCATAGTTCCGGTGCATTTCCGAGAGCACACCCATTTCGAGACCCCAATCGGTTGGGAGGCGGATGTCGGGAATGACCTCGCGACGGAAAGAAAACTCGCCCGCAAGAGGATATCGGAAGCCGTCCAGATAGCGGAGGTAGTCCATGTTTCCGATAACTTGTTCGAGTGAGCGAATCAGGGGTGTGATGAGCAGGCGGGTGACTCGTCCGTTGAGTTTCCCATCTGCCACACGCGAGTAATAACCTTTAGCAAACTGGTAGCCGAACTCGGGATTCGCGACCGGATAGATCAACCGCGCCAAGAGGCTGCGGTCGTAGGTGAGTATGTCGCAGACATGCAGGGCGATCGCCTGCGCTTTGTTTTTGGCAAGCGTGTAGCCCAAGCAATACCAGACGTTCCTGCCTTTGCCCTCTTGAAGTGGAGCGAGCTCTTTCTCCCTTAGTTTCGCATCGATCGCTCGCAGGCGCGGACCATCATTCCACAGGACAGCATGCTCTTGGGGGAGTTCCGAGAAAAATTCCAAAGCATACCGGTATTCATCCTCGGTCGCTCGATCGAGGCCAATCACGATATGGTCGAGATACTCGACGTTCTGTAGCTCCTCAATGATGTGGGGCAGAGCCTTGGTCTGGATCTCGGAGTAGAGCGACGGCAGGATCAATGCCATGGGCCGGGTTTTTGAAAACTCCATCAGTTCCGCTTCGATTTCCGAAAGGGGCCTGTTACCGAGGTTGTGGAGGGTTGTGATGCTGCCGTTTTGGTGAAAATCTCCCATTTGAAAAGTTCGTTAGTTTTATATCTGCTAGTGCTTCGAAAGTTCTTCGATCAGTGGTGAAATCGTCTCTGCCCATCCTTCCGGGCCCTGCAGGGTGCTGCGTATAATCCGGTTCTCAGCTTCGAAATCGAGGATCTTTCCGGTGGGTGTCGCGATCACGATCCCGATGTCTGCCGCCTTGAGCATGGCAATGTCGTTGGGGCTGTCTCCAAGAGCGACAATCGTCGGTTTTCCCGGCATGCGGCTTCGGATGAAGTCTACGGCCTTTCCCTTGTCGGTTTGGCCAAGAACGTGGAGAAAGCGGCCGCCTTGCAGGGTGTGCAGGCCTTTTCCTTCAAGATCTTCACGGAAATAGATTTTATCCACATCGGTTCCCAGCCAGATCAGAGGCTCGGAAAATCTGCGGTCTGAGGAGCGTGCGGCGTCCTCCAGACTCAGGCCGGTTTTTTCCGCGATACGATCGGCATTCCAGTCGGCATAGCCTTCAAATGGGTAGCGGTCGCGCAATCCGCTGAGAATTTCCAAAATGGCTTCACGCTTTTTTCCGAAGACGACACATTCTCCGTCCGGCAGATAAATTGCCGATCCGTTTTCGACGACGAAAGCATCGTGGTTGTCGAGGTCCGCTGCGAGATGCAGCCACTCGGATCGGGTTTTGCTGGTGTTTGCTATGACGGGGATTCCGGCCCTAGCGAGTTTTCCAAGCAATGGCCTGGCAGGCTCAAATCCATAGGAATGATGATCCAACAAAGTCCCGTCAAGATCGGTGACGATAATGAGCTTGGATTGGGTTTCAGGCATTGCGTCGGGAAGTGGATTCGCAAAGAGAGCCGCTCTTCGCACTGCAGCAAATAATATAGCTAGATGCGTGCCAGCCTATGGAGAAGGGTCTTTCCAAGCCCTTTGTAAAAGACAAGCACCTTCCCCCGCCCCCCGCAAAGGGCTTGGAAAGACCCTTCTACATACGCCCCGTCACGTGTCTTTGCTACCGATATTGATGCGTAGTTTGAGCAGCCCGAGCCGGACTGATAGCCCGCAGGCGAATCCGCCGCCGCCGCCGATGAAAAGCCCCCAGATCATCCCGACCGAAAAGCTGAATCGCGGTTTTGACCATGGATCACAGGTATTTATCTGTCACTGCGCCTTCGCTGGCGCTGGCGACGAGCTTGGCGTATTTCGCGAGGACCCCGTATTTGTAGCGGGGCGCGGGTTGGATCCAGTTGGCTTTACGGGCGGCGATTTCTTCGTCGGAGAGGTTGACTGAAATGCGGTTCTCGACTGCGTTGATCTCGATCTCGTCGCCTTCTTCGAGGATCGCGATGGTGCCACCTTCAAAGGCTTCCGGAGTGATGTGGCCGACCACGAAGCCGTGGCTGCCACCGGAGAAACGACCGTCGGTGATGAGGGCGACGTCCTTGCCGAGGCCCATGCCCATGACCGCGGAGGTGGGGCCGAGCATTTCACGCATCCCGGGACCGCCTTTCGGGCCTTCCAAGCGGATAACGATGACGTCGCCTTTCTGGATTTGCTTGGCGAGGATGGATTTCATCGCGTCGTCCTCGGAATCGAAGACGCGGGCTTTGCCTTTGAAAACTTCGCCTTCCTTACCGGAAATCTTCGCGACCGCGCCGCCTTCCGCAAGGTTTCCGTAGAGAACGCGGAGGTGGCTGTCTTTCCTGAGCGGGTTGTCCAGTGGCCGGATGATCTGTTGGTCGGCGGGGTATCTGATCGGGGATTTCTCTAGATTCTCCCGCATCGTGCGGCCGGTGACTGTCATGCAGTCGCCGTGCAGGAGGCCTGCTTCAAGCAGCATCCGCATGAGCGGGACGGTGCCGCCGATGCGGACGAGATCGACCATCGCGTATTTGCCGGAGGGCTTGAGGTCGGCGAGAACGGGAGTCTTTCTCCCGATGCGCTCGAAGTCATCAAGGGTGATGACCACTCCGGCGCAGTGAGCCATCGCGGGGATGTGGAGGACGGCGTTGGTAGAGCCGCCGAGGGCGATAAGAACAGTGATCGCGTTTTCAAAAGCCTCTTTCGTCATGATGTCGCGCGGCTTGATGCCGAGCTTGAGGAGGTTGAGGACCGCCGCGCCTGCATCGAAGCAATCGCGCATTTTGTCATCGGAAATAGCGGCCTGTGCGGAGCTGTTAGGAAGCGACATGCCGAGCGCCTCGATCGCGCTGGCCATGGTGTTCGCAGTGTACATCCCGCCGCACGAACCCGGGCCGGGGATCGCGCAGGACTCGACGTGCTCCAGTTCTTCATCGGAGAATTCTCCGTTCGCGTGTTTGCCGACCGCTTCGAAGACCGAAACGATATCGAGATCTGTCTCCACACCCTTGATGTTGCCGCAGCCGGGCAGGATGGTGCCGCCGTAGACGAAGACCGCCGGGCGGTTCATGCGGCCCATGGTCATCACGCAGGCGGGCATGTTCTTGTCGCAACCACCGATCGCGACGAAGCCGTCCATGCCCTCGCAGCCAACAACCGTCTCGATGGAGTCCGCGATCACCTCGCGGGAAACCAGCGAGTATTTCATCCCCTCGGTGCCCATGGAGATCCCGTCGGAGATTGTGATGGTATTGAAAATGATGCCTTTGCCACCTGCTGCATCCACGCCCTTCTGAGACTCAATCGCGAGCTTGTCGATGTGGATATTACAAGGCGTGACTTGGCTCCATGTGGAGGCGATGCCGATCTGCGGCTTCGCGAAATCCTCTTTTTCGAAACCGACCGCATAAAGCATAGCGCGGCTGGGCGCGCGGTCGGGGCCATCAACTATCAAACTAGAAAACGTGCGTTCTTGGTCGTTCATCGGGGTTATGATCCAGTAGCGAGCGTCGGTTTGCAACCCACTTTGCATCACGCTTTTGGGAGGTTGCGATTCATGGGAAAAAGCCCATCCTGCACGATATGAACATACCGAATATCAAACTAAAGGATGGTAGCGAAATTCCGGCCCTCGGGCTCGGCACATGGAAGGCTGAACCCGGCGAGGTAGGGGAGGCGATTATTAGTGCGCTCAAGGTGGGATACCGGCATTTCGATTGCGCGGCGATCTACGGGAACGAGAAGGAGATCGGTGATGCGTTCGCGAGAGCATTCAAAGAAGACCTAGTGAAACGTGAAGACATTTGGGTGACCTCGAAGCTCTGGTGCGATTGTCACGAAAAAGAGCAGGTCATGCCGGCGTTGCGGCAGACGCTGTCAGATCTGAAGTTCGCCTATCTGGATCTTTATCTGGTGCACTGGTCGATTGCTCTGAAGCACGGAAAGACGTTTCCAGAAGAGGCCGGGAATTTCCTAAAGCCGGCGGATGCACCTCTCGCTGAAACCTGGGCCGGGATGGTGGAATGTCACCGGGAGGGTCTCGCCAGCCACATCGGGGTCTCAAACGTTAGCGCGGCGCGTCTCGAAACTCTCATCTCGGCTGCGGACCATGCGCCGGAAGTGAACCAGGTGGAGTGTCATCCGTTTTTGACACAGAAAGAGCTTTTGGATGTCTGTGACAAACACGGTGTGGTGCTTACCGGATATTGTCCGCTGGGCTCGGGAAAATCTAAGGACGGGAATACGCCGAATCTTTTCAAAAACGAAACGATGGCGAAGATCGCGAAGAACCACGCTGCCACGACCGCGCAGATCGCGCTGGCGTGGGCGATTTGCCGGGGCACGGTCCCAATTCCGAAATCCACCAACGAGAAGCGGCAAAAGGAGAATCTGGCCGCCGCGGGAATCCGGCTTAGTGACGAGGAGATAGCGGAAATCGACGCACTCGACCAAGGCTACCGATACATCGACGGCACGATCTGGACGGACAACGACTCGGCCTACAGTCTCGAATGGCTGTGGGCGGGTGGTGCCATCGACTGAGTTGTAAGTTGGAAAATAGGTGGTGATGGAGGTTTTTTGAGCTTATCTTCGATGTATATGAGTTTTTCTCCTGTCTATATCTCGTTGCTACTTGGGCTGGCCTTTGGCGCTGATCAACAAAGCGGGCTTGTGTCAGAAAACGGAAAAGATACCGACAATATCGAGGAGCGCCGGGCGGAGTCCATGGGCACGAAGTTGCAGAGTTTCGTGACCATGAATGGTAGGGTTTATGAGGACGTAAAAATCACCCAGATCAATGACGGAGGGATTTCCTTCACCCATGCGGCCGGCGCGGCTAGGTTGCGCTTCGATGATCTGAGTCCGGAGCAGACGAAATATTTCGGGATCGCTGAAGACACTGCGGCAGTGATTTATCGCAGGGAGCAAGAAGCGAGGTTGGTCTACGAAAAACAGGTCGAAGTACGGGAGGCGGCTAGGAAAAAGGCTGCTGAAGAGATGGCCGAAGCACAACGTCTTGCTGCGGAGAAAGCTGCGAAAGAGCGGTCCGAAAGAGCGGAAAAATTAGCATTCCGGAGCATTCCAGCCTTGCCTGAAGTTAAGCGCGTCGACAGTGGTAATTTTTCCCGTCGAAGCGATAGAAGCTACCGTTCTTCATACGGATATTCTAACTACTATTATCCTAGCTACTATCAGCGTTCCCAATTTTCACGGGGATCTGGCAGCTATTGTAGACCGCGCACTCCTGGATTCGAGATCCGTTGGTGATGCCTGAATGCCATGTATTGAGGCAATCGAAAATGACAGCGGGGGTTTCACCAATGCGATCAAGATAGGGGTGGAATATCAGGAATCTTGATTTTTTTTAACCGCGAATAAACGCGAATTTTGTGTGTTTGAATTTAATGACTCAATTTCGGTATGATTTTGATTTGGAAATTCTTCATGTCTCTAAAAAATTCGCGTTTATTCGCGTTTGCTGTGCCCTGTGGGTGCATCCGCGGTTTCTTCTCCCGAACTTGATCATCTGAACCCGATCGGAACATCCGACGGTGGTGTTTTAAAATTCCGATAAAGAAATCGCTTTACAAATCTTGGACGCTGCCTAGATTCCGCGCCCCGCCACCTAGCTGGAGGCGGTCACAACCAACCAATTTTCGCCATGAGAGTCCTTTCATCACTTGCTTCCGCCAAGCGCCGCCACGCAGATTGCCAGATCGTCAGCCGCAAAGGGACGAACTACGTGATCTGCAAAACCAATCCTAAGTTCAAAGCCCGTCAGGGTGCGACCAAAGGGACCCGCCTTTCCAAGAAAGGCGTAAAATAATTTCTCAGTTGTTGTTTTCATAGTTTCTAGGTTTAGGGGGCGATCCGAGTGGGTCGCCCTCGTTTTTTTTGTGCTGTCAGAGACCTGTGACGCCTTCGCGGATCCGGGCGGAGAATCCTTCCTTTTCTGGGTGCTCGTCAACCTTTGGGTTGATGGGTGTGCGGCGTTTCAATTCCAGAAAAGCCAAACCATCGGCTACCAGAATTTCGCGATCAAAGAGCAGTTTCTTGAGCTTGGCGTTAACAATAACCCGCCAGTCCCATGGGAATTTTCCATTCCATTTGCGAGCGGACGGCAGTGCTGCAGTTCGCGCTGATGACGTTGTTGAAACGGGGGCGGCGTCTATCCTAGAAAGAAAAATAGAAACCACAATCGAAGCGCCGCGGAGATCAACAGACTGGGAAACCAAATCTTTCCGTCAAATAGCACGGAATTCACAGATAGTAAGACTAAGAGGACTGTAAATTCCGGTGTAGTCACCCTCTGGATGAATGCGAAGAATCCTGTAACTCATTCATCATCTGCGTCTGCTATGCCCTTTGAGCGCATCCTTGTGACTCAGTGGTTCCACCTTCCCTTTTAGGATTACGGATACCGCCATCTGGGAAAGGGCTGGCGAACTAGATGAAACCGTAGATCCAGATCGTGAGGAGATATTTCCCGCAACAGGCGAGAAACGAGGCAATGGGGCGAAAAGCCTCGGATCTCATAATACGGAGCGGTTCAATTGCCGGTAGCGGGCGCTCCGGTAAGCAGGGCGTCCACGGTAAGATCGACGAAAGAACCCGGCATCCCAGTGAATTCGATATTGCCTGCCTGATCGAGAACGAATACCGCCGGGCGAGAGCTGATCCGGTATTCTGTGGAGATTTTCTCGGTCGGGTCGATGATGTTGTTCCATTTGATCGCACCTTGGGCTTGGAGTTCGCGGATGCGGTCCAGAGATTCCGGAGTGATCCCGATGATGGTGACTGGCTTATCCACGTTTTTCTCAACCAGTCGGTTGGTCAGCTCGATGATCCTGTCAGTTTCCGCAGTCTTCGCATCCCAGAAAAGAACCACCGTGACCTTGCCTTTGAAATCGGAGAGGCGGACCACGCGTCCAGCGACATCCGTGCCCGAAAAATCGGGGGCATGCCGTCCTTTGGTAAGATTTTTAATAACGTAGATCTCCTCCGCTGCGATATACCCAACGCTGGAATCACCGATCTTCTCGTCGACCGACTTGATAATTGCATCGCGCAGATGGTTGAGGCGTTTCGCTATCAACTCCGGGGTGTCACCGAGGTTTCTGAGCAGCAGGGCAGCTGCGAGCGACGCGATGCCTTGGGTGGCTTTGTCGGGATTCTCGGCGATGATTTTTTCCAGTAAGGGCAAAGCCTGCGGTGCTCCGTTATCCACCAAGGCGATGGTAAACGCGCCGATGCCCGGCTTACGCAGGTGATTCTCGGTGAATGCGGCAACGATCCGCTGGCGCTCTCGTGAAAAGGCAGCCGCGACGTTTCCGTCGGGTCCGATCGTCGTTAGATTGCGGGTGATATTGAGAAAAAATGCTGCGTGGGGAATCGTCCAATCTTCGGCCAGCGAAGGGGCGATGCTGCTCCAAAGCTCGGTGGCAGTGGCAGCGGGATCCGGGCGTTTATCCCAGAGCTCTTGTTTCTCCTCAGGAGTCGTGGCGAGTTTGAGCTTCAACGCCCAGGTCTCGGCGGAAAGCTCGTATTGACGAGTGATAAGCTGCGCGTTCGCCGGGGAGGCGTTAACTTGCAGGTTCGCGAGCAAGGCGATGAGAATGACGAATTTGCACATGGTTGGGTAAACTTCCGGGACGACCGAGTATTGCTAACGTTCGAGAATTGTTCAATAGCGCATGTCTGGCCCGCTCGCCGGACCAAAAAGGTAGGGATCGTGCTGTCTCGCCCCCAGTCACAAAAGCCAAGCGCTGCCAAAAGCACAAGATTTCAGACCTCCACTCATCAGGCAGTAACGTCTCAAGGAGAGGCGTCTCGCCGAGCTCCTGAACAAAGGAAGCGGCATGGCGCAGAATCGGGTTGCATAAGAACAACCTCAAAAAGGGAGCCTATCCCTTCCCAGCGCCATGCCATAGATATTTTGCCTAGAATACCCGACGGCGCAATCCGAATCAACCCCGCCTGGCGCGACCTCGACAAACAAGTTACCAGCCTCACCACCCGGCTACGCCGCCACCAGGCAAACCTCGGAGGCTTCGCCCTACTCCTCGCCGACCTGACCGAAGCAAACTTCCACCACCCTGAAACCGGCCACCGCTTCATTTATCAGCGGGTCTGATCCACCCCCGAAAAAAGCAAAATGTGCCAAATCATTTTCCGCCGGGATCAGGATGTCTAAAATTACAGGAATACGGGTCCACTCATTGTTTAGCGGGGTGGTAACATCGCGATTTGGAGACCGCGGTTCTTTTTTTTAACCATTCTGGACGTAGCCGCATTTTTAATTTACGATGCAAGGGTAATCGTTTTTCCGACGTATTGACCCAGTCCCGGCTTCCCGGGGAAACTTTTTCAGCACAATGTCACGCCCTTCCTTCCGAATTCTTGCCTTCTGCACGTTCTCCCTGACCGCGTTCGTCGCAGTCATCGTCTGGCTTGCCGTTCGCGACCTCGACGGCGCGGATGTTCGTATCGTCTCTGGTGAAACCCCGGAGCCGGTAGCCGAGTCAAACTCCGGCCTTCCCGAGAAGGTCACGTTCAACGCCCATATCCGGCCCATTCTCTCCAACAAGTGCTTTGCCTGCCATGGTTTCGACTCCACCACACGTAGAGAAAATCTACGTCTCGATACCGAAGCAGGAGCCTATGCGGCGCTTGAAAGCAATGCCAAGCAGCACGCCATCATCCCTGGCGATCCGAAAAACAGCGTCGTATGGCAGCGCATCATGTCCGCTGACAAGGAGGACGTCATGCCGCCGCCCGATTTCCACAAACCCGTTTCTGAAAAAGAGCAACAACTCATCACCCGCTGGATCGAGCAGGGCGCCAAATATGAGGAACACTGGGCCTTTGCAGCCATCTCGAAACCCGCCGTCCCAGAAATGGTAGTCAAGAACTCCATCGACGCCTTTGTCCGGAAAAACCTACAAGCCCACAGCCTTTCGCCATCCCCCCGCGCCGACAAGGCGACCTTGCTGCGCCGTCTCTCGCTCGACCTCACCGGCCTGCCGCCAACCCCCGAAGAGCTCGAAGCTTTCGTTTCTGACGAATCCCCGGATGCCTACGAGAAACAGGTCGACCGCCTGATCGCTTCTCCTCAATACGGCGAACGCATGGCGGTGCCATGGCTCGATGCAGTGCGATATGCGGACACCGTCGGCTACCATGGTGACCAGAACTCGCGGGTCTTCCCTTACCGGGACTACGTGATCGAGGCATTCAACTCGAACAAACCCTTCGATATCTTCACCCGCGAACAGATTGCCGGAGATCAACTCCCCGAAGCTGGCGATGAGCAGAAAATAGCCACCGGGTTCTTGAGGCTCAATCTCATGACCCGCGAAGGCGGAGCCCAGGATGCCGAATATCTTGCGAAATCCGCAGGCGATCGCGTCCGCGCGATCGGCGGCGCATGGTTGGGCCTGACGACCGGCTGTGCCGAGTGTCACGATCACAAGTTCGACCCCTTCACCCAGCGCGACTTTTATTCGCTCGCCGCGTTCTTCAACGACGTCCGCCAATGGGGTATCTACACGACTTACAACAACACCCCGAACAAAGACCTGCCCGGCTTCCACAACGAATCCCCATTCCCACCGGAAATTTTCGCCCCCAACCGTGCGATGCGCGAAAGATTGGACCGTGCCCGCAACCAATCCGTGTTAGTGCTTTCCGAGGGTAACAAAACTCCCTCCGACGGTGCTTTTTCGCATTGGCTGGAGAAATCCAAGGTCTTCGTTTCAGAGAATCCGACCGGCTGGCTCAAGCTGACACCCGCATCCGCCAGCTCTGCGAAAAAGACCCCGGCCACAATCAACCAAGACCAAACGGTCCTTTTCACCGGAGCCCCAGCCAAGGACGATTCGATCACGGTAACTTTCCCGATTCCCGAGGGCATCGCGATTCGTTCGCTCTTGCTCGAGGCTCTGCCGGACTCTGCGAATAAAGGGCACATCGGCCGCAAGGCAGACGGAAAATTCACGATGACTCCGGTCTTTTCTCTGGATGGGAAAGACCTTCCCATCGCCTACAAGCAGGCGGATCGTCGCCACCCGGAGAAATACAGGAACGGATACCAGTCGCCCCTCCTCGAGGATAAGTGGCAGTCAGCCCCCGCCATTTGGGAGGAGCCTTCCAACGCCGCAAGTTTGCCCCACCATGCGGTGTATCATCTGAAATCCACTTTCACCGCCTCGTTGAATTCGACCCTGACCCTCACCATCGCTTCCGAGGATATCGGAAAAGTCCGTGTCTCGATTTCACCGTTCGTCGATCCCGTGCCCGGCGATCCGAAAGCACTCCGTCCGCATCTCGTCTCTGCACTCTCCTCCGATGAAACGAACAACCCGGAACTCACCGCCGCCTTCCTGCTTGCGACCACGCCGGACGACAAACTCCCTGTCGAATACAAAAAAGCACGTGAGGACATGCTCGCGACCCATGCCGGATTCGCGCATTCGATGATCGCCCAGGCCCTGCCAGCCGAGGAAATCCCCGCCCAGCACCTTCTCACCCGCGGCAACTGGATGACTCCCGCCGAGGAGGTCCAGCCAGCCTATCCCGGCTTCCTTTCCGCAGGCATTCCTGCAACCGAAGAGCGCCTCAGTCGCCTAGATCTCGCGAACTGGCTGCTTGCCAAAGATAACCCGCTACCAGCCCGCCATTTCGTCAACCGCCTCTGGAAGCAATTCTTCGGGAAAGGTCTCTCCAACATCCTCGATGACATCGGCAACCAAGGTGAATGGCCCTCGCATCCCGATTTGATCGACTGGCTTGCCTCAGAGTTTCGCGGATCCGGGTGGGATGTGAAATATACCGTCCGCCTGATCGTTACATCAGAAACCTATCAGCAGATCTCCGCGAAAAACGAAGAGCTCGCCGAAATTGACCCCGACAACCGCATGCTTTCTGAGCAATCCCCGCGCAGGCTGGACGCCGAATTTATCCGCGACAACGCACTCGCCATTTCCGGTCTGCTCTACGACTACAACATCGGCGGGCCCTCAATGCAGCCCTACCAGCCGGAAGGTTATTGGGCGAACCTGAACTTCCCCGAGCGCACCTACCAAGCCTCCACCGGCACCGATCAATACCGCCGTGGCCTCTACACCCACTGGCAGCGCACCTTCATCCACCCGATGCTCGCCGCCTTCGACGCCCCCTCTCGCGAAGAATGCTCCGCCGACCGCTTCCAATCAAACTCCCCGCAGCAGGCACTGGTCCTACTCAACGACCCAACCTTCGTTGAAGCCGCCAAAGCTCTCGCCACCCGCCTCGAAAAGGAGGTGCCGAACGGCTCCGACGCGGAAAAAATCAAACACGCCTACCTGCTCGCCATCTCCCGCGAGCCGAACGCAAAGGAACTCGGAAACCTGGAAGCATTTCTCGTCAAACTCCGCAAGGAGGACCCGGATATCGATGCGATGCAGCAGCTTTGCCGCGTTATTCTGAACCTGCATGAAACGATTACGCGCTTCTGAGGGGGAGAAAGAATTTTAAGAACTAAGATGAGAATTAACCGCCATACGGAGAACCAGAAACGGAACGCGGACTTTAGTCCGCAGCGCAACCCAAGCCACTCAACCCAAGCGGCGGACTAAAGTCCGCGCTCAATCCCCCTCTTCACCACCTCCTCCTTCTCTTCAAACCATGAACGATCTCCAAAAACAAGTCGCCCTATACCAGGCGCTACAGAACGACTGGTCGCGCCGGACTTTTCTAAAAAAGAGCTTCGCCGGTCTAGGCGGGATCGCGCTTTCCCAGTTTGCGGGAGCGAAAAACCTCCCTCTGATTCAGCAGCAGGGTGGCCTGCACTTTCCGGCCAAGGCGAAACGCGTGATCCACCTTTGCATGGCCGGCGGGCCTTCTCATCTGGAGTCCTTCGACCCCAAGCCCGAGCTTGACAAACTCGACGGCAAGCCGTTTCCCGAATCCTTCACCAAAGGTCAGCAGCTCGCCCAGCTCCAAGGCCACAAGCTCATCGCCCGGGGCTCATTCACCGGTTTCAAGAAATGGGGTAAAGCGGGCATCGAGATTTCAGACATCTTTCCAGAAATCGGGTCGGTCGCCGATGACATCTGCGTCATCCGCTCAATGGTCACCGAGCAGATCAACCACGACCCCGCCCACGCGTTCATGAACTCTGGCTCCATTCTCAAGGGCCGCCCGAGCATGGGCTCATGGCTGCTCTACGGACTCGGCTCGGAAACGCAGAACCTCCCCGGCTACGTGGTGATGGTCTCGCGGGGGAAATTCCCCGACCAGCCGATCTCTGCCCGCCAGTGGTCCGCTGGGTTTCTGCCTTCCAAGTTCCAAGGCGTCCAGTTTCAGTCAAAAGGCGATGCTGTGCATTACGTCGGCAGCCCCGAGGGAGTTTGCCAATCCACCCAACGCCAAGTCATCGAGGAGGTCCAGCGTATCAACGGGATGCTCGACAAGGAACGCTACGACTCGGAAATAGAGACCCGTATTTCCCAATACGAAATGGCTTTCCGGATGCAGTCGTCCGTGCCGGATCTCACTGACATGACAGGCGAGCCGCAACACATCCTCGATATGTATGGAGTGAAAGAAGCCGGCGACGGCTCCTTCGCTTCGAACTGCCTGTTAGCCCGCCGCATGCTCGAGCGCGGCGTCCGCTTCGTGCAGCTCTACCACCGCGGCTGGGACCATCATCGCGGTATCGAGGAAAACATGCCATACAGCGCGGGCCTCACCGACCGTGCTTCCGCAGCGCTCATTAAGGACCTCAAACAACGTGGTATGCTTGAAGACACCCTAGTCATTTGGGGAGGCGAATTCGGCCGAACCCCCATGGGCCAGGGTGACGGCCGCGACCACCACATCAAAGCCTTCTCCGTCTGGATGGCCGGCGCGGGAATCAAGGCGGGCCACGTCCACGGTGCCACCGACGAACTCGGCTACGCTTCGATCCAAGACACCGTCAGCGTCCACGACCTCCACGCCACTTTGTTAAACCGCTTCGGCATCGACCACGAACGTTTCACCAAAAAATTCCAAGGCCTCGACTACCGCCTCACCGGCGTCAAGCCCGCGAAGGTTGTGAAGGGGATCTTGACGTAGCCGTCAGGAGCGGCGCCTCTCCGAGCACCGGATAGGAATAGAGGAAAAAGCTGGGCTAGCGCAAGAGCTCGGCGAGTCGCCTCTCCTCTCGCCTGCGGCGGGAGGAAAGGAACCACGATCGCGTGGTCTCTGGGTATTAGAAATCGCGAGATGCTTGGCGAATTACTGGGGAAGCTCACTCCCGTGGCAGACGTGGTTTCTAAACCACGGTTCTTCTCGCCTGCGGCGGGAGGAAAGGAACCGCGATCGCGTGCCCTCTGGGTATTAGAAATCGCGAGATGCTCGGCGAATTACTGGTGAAGCTCACTCCCGTTGCAGACGTGGTTTCTAAACCACGGTTCCTTTCGCCTGCGGCGGGAGGAAAGGAACCGCGATCACGTGCCCTCTGGGTATTGGAAATCGCGACATGCTCGGCGAATTACTGGGGAAGATCGTTCCCGTTGCAGACGTGGTTTCTAAACCACGGGTCCTCTCGCCTGCGGCGGGAGGGAAGGAACCGCGATCGCGTGCCCTCTGGGTATTAGAAATCGCGACATGCTGGGTGAAATGCTGGGGAAGCTCGCTCCCGTTGCAGACGTGGTTTCTAAACCACGGGTCCTCTCGCCTGCGGCGGGAGGGAAGGAACCGCGATCGCGTGCCCTCTGGGTATTAGAAATCGCGAGATGCCCGGCGAAATGCTGGGGAAGCCCACTCCCGTTGCAGACGTGGTTTCTAAACCACGGATCCTCTCGCCTGCGGCGGGAGGGAAGGAACCGCGATCGCGTGCCCTCTGGCTATTAGAAATCGCGACATGCTCGGCGAATTACCGGGGAAGCTCGCTCCCGTTGCAGACGTGGTTTCTAAACCACGGTTCCTCTCGCCTGCGGCGGGAGGGAAGGAACCGCGATCGCGTGCCCTTGGGGTATTGGAAATCGCGATATGCTCGGCGAATTACTGGTGAAGCTCGTTCCAGTTGCAGACGTGGTTTCTAAACCACGGGTCCTCTCGCCTGCGGCGGGAGGGAAGGAACCGTGATCGCGTGCCCTCTGGGTATTAGAAATCGCGACATGCTTGGCGAATTACCGGGGAAGCTCGTTCCCGTTGCAGACGTGGTTTCTAAACCACGGGTCCTCTCGCCTGCGGCGGGAGGGAAGGAACCGCGATCGCGTGCCCTCTGGGTATTAGAAATCGCGACATACTCGGCGAATTACCGGGGAAGCTCGTTCCCGTTGCAGACGTGGTTTCTAAACCACGGGTCCTCTCGCCTGCGGCGGGAGGGAAGGAACCGCGATCGCGTGCCCTCTGGGTATTCGAAATCGCGATATGCTCGGCGAATTACTGGTGAAGCTCGTTCCAGTTGCAGACGTGGTTTCTAAACCACGGGTCCTCTCGCCTGCGGCGGGAGGGAAGGAACCGCGATCGCGTGCCCTCTGGGTATTAGAAATCGCGACATGCTGGGCGAAATACCGGGGAAGCTCGTTCCCGTTGCAGACGTGGTTTCTAAACCACGGGTCCTCTCGCCTGCGGCGGGAGGAAGGGAACCGTGATCGCGTGCCCTCTGGGTATTAGAAATCGCGACATGCTCGGCGAAATACCGGTGAAGCCCGTTCCCGTTGCAGACGTGGTTTCTAAACCACGGGTCCTCTCGCCTGCGGCAGAAGGTTCGGGGATGGAATCGAACGCTGGCACTAGTTGCAACAATTCCCAAGCCTCTACGAAGACGTCTCCGGCTTTCGGGTTGCCGGTGTACTCAACGGCGGGTCCTTTCATGCGGAAGCGCGTCGCAAGCGATCCATGATCGCGACGCCGAGGCCGACTTCGGTGAAGGGTTCGGCGATGATTTCGTCAAGGCCCATCTCGTCCATTTCACGCATCGCGTAGAAGAGGCGGACGGCGGCTTCGGCTTGCTTGCCGTTACCGGGGCTGAGCGCGATCACGCTGTCCCAGCGGTGCATGCGGACATATTCGCCGCCCTCTTCGCCTTTGTAACTGAGCAGGCCGTAGGTTTTTCCCGGTTCGGGGGTGAAATCCTCTGGCTTGGAGATGAGGCGGAAGGGAGTGACCGGGGCGTAGTGGCTTTCGAGTTGGCCGGGGGCTTGGAGTTTTTCACCCGGTTTCACCTTCTCGACCTTGCCAAATTTCTGGAGCTGCTCCTTGGTGATGGGGCCGGCTCGGTGGAGGAAGAAAGTCGGTTTTTTCCCCTCGCGTGGCTCGATGCGGATGATCGTGCTTTCGAGGCCTTCGTTGCAGGCACCCGCATTGACGATGAGCGGGATGCGGCCTCCGAGTTCCTTCATCACTGCGGAAGCGGAGGTTGGGGAAATACGACCGAAGCGGTTGGCGCTGGGGGCGGCGATTGGGTTGCCGAGGGCTTTGTTGATTGCCCGGAAAAGCGGATGGCCGCTCTGGCGGACGCCGACAGTCGGCAGGCCGCTGGTGACGATATCCGGGACTTCCGGGGTCTTGGGCAGGATGATGGTCAGCGGGCCGGGCCAGAATTCGTTGGCGAGTTTGTTGACCGTTTCGCGGATGTCGTCTGGAACCATGGCGACTCGTTCAAGGTCCTGGAGAGAGGCGATGTGGACGATGAGTGGGTCGAAGCTCGGGCGTTCTTTCGCGGCGAAGATTTTTGCGACAGCTTCTGGATTGAACGCATCAGCCGCGAGGCCATAAACCGTCTCGGTCGGCAAGGCGACGATCTCGCCTTGCTGTAGGAGTGCAACGGCCTCGTTCTGGGCCTCTTTCATACCATCATCCGTGGCTTCAATCATCTTGGTCTCGAACACAGCGGGATGATTGGGAATACCACGTTGCATTGCAAGTACCGTGGCGGCTCGATGGGTCAAACGTTGGAAACCTTTCGTCCCTGATGCCGGATTATTTCGAGCGGTAAGGGTGGCTTGTGGATTAAGTGAGGAGCCGGCTGATAGACCCGGATCGGTTGGAGAGACGGTCCCGGCCCGGGCAGGGATGGACCTCCGAGACCGCTTTGAGTGACACCGCGAGGCTGCAGCACTCATTCGGTGGTTTCGCATTTACGTTGAAAGGCATAGGGGCAGCTGCTAGATGAACGCCCGTGGGCGAGAAAGATCTACTGAAACTTTTGGAAATATCCTCGTCGGACAGCCGGCGGGTAAAGCTTGCGCAGTGGGTGGAATCGAAGCGTGTGCAAACCTTCGTGATCGCGGTCATCATCCTTAATGCGATCATTCTGGGTCTTGAGACGGATGCGACGATCATGGCGAGCTTCGGCGCGCTGTTGCTGGCGATCGATAAGCTCTGCCTGGGGGTTTTCCTCATCGAGATCGGGGTGAAACTTTTCGCCTACCGCCTGCAATTTTGGCGTAGTGGGTGGAATATCTTCGATTTCCTTGTGATAGGTGTGGCCCTTGTCCCTGGTGGCGGGGCCTGGTCCGTGCTGCGTTCCCTCAGAGTGCTGCGTGTCCTGAGGCTTCTTACGGCAGTGCCCAGCTTGAAAAAGGTAATCAGCGCGTTCGTCCATTCGATCCCGGGTCTCTCCAGTGTCATCGCCGTGATGGCGATTTTCTTCTACACCGCGGCGGTTCTGTCCACACGGCTGTTCGGAGAGACTCATCCGGATTGGTTCGGTTCCATGGGGGCGAGCCTCTTCACGCTTTTCCAGATCATGACTCTGGAAAGTTGGTCGATGGGCATCGTGCGTCCGGTGATGGAGGCCCATCCGTGGGCGTGGGCCTACTTCGTGCCGTTTATCATTCTGGCGACTTTCACGATTTTGAATTTATTCATCGGCATCATTGTTTCCACGATGCAGGAGCTGGCCCTCACTCCGGATTTCACCCATACGGATCCGGAAATGATCGAGCTGCTCGAACGGATTGACGGCGATTTGCGTTCGCTCCGTGCTCAGCTGGATAAGAAAGGCAATTAGCAGATTCGCCTTCGAGTTTGGCTTCTCACCCTTTCGCTCCGAGGCGGTAAAATGCCCAACGCAGTTCCTCTTCGTAGGCGTGCATGCTTGGATAGACATGGGACGTAGAAAGTTCGCGGAGGCTGCGGTTCATCCGTTCCGGCGGGAGTAGAGATTGGAGATCAACCATCAGGATGGTGATGTCTAGGGTGTTCCTGATTCGGATATGGCGCTCGCCGTAGAAGCAGACGCTTTGTTTGTCGATCTCCAGTGAAATACGGTGTGGCTCGCTTCCAAAAAAAAGGTCGATGCGGAAAAAGCGTTTCTCTTCAAACTTCATCACGCTCTTTCTAACCTGAGCCGTGTAGGCACCAGAATCGGTAAACCGGACTTCGGTCTGCATCTCTGTGGTGCGACCTGCTTTCTCTTGATCCAGCAAACCTGCCGAGGCAAAAACCAGATCGCTCCGCTTCCTCGGATAGCGCTTACCCATCGAGGTGCTGAGAATGATTTCATCACCTGTGAGATCGATTCGCTGGCAGCGGAAATCGTGGTGGAGCGCGGGGATTTCATGGTCGGCGACAACATCGATTTCGCAGCCTTTTGCCCGCAAACCCGCTTGAAATTTGAGGGCGTCGCTGAGCACGAGATTTGAGGAAATGATCCCGAACCAATCTTTCGCGATGAAGGCGCAGTCCGCCCGGGCGACACCTGGAACTTTCACGGAAATTTCCTCCAGCTCCTGGCGTGACAGCCTTGGCTCGAGGGATCGCAGGACGAGGCTATAGGTCATGGTAATGAGTTTGCCACAGGGATGGGGAAATTCATGGCGGTGAAAATCTGTGGATTTCGCAGCGGAGAGCCAAGCCGAAAGATAGTCCGGCCCCCGATTGCATTGAGCTTGACAGCTACCTCCTGAAAACATTAAATATTCATGCAATTTACTGTTATGGCCATGCCCAAAACTACTTCCATTAAACCGCTTTCCGATTTTGTCCGGAACACCAAAGCCCACATCGAAGCCCTTAAAGCCAGTCGTGAACCCCGCATCCTGACGGTGAACGGAGAGGCGGCCATCGTTGTCCAAGACGCGGCTTCATACGAAGAAATGGCCGCTCTCGCGGATCAGGCACGGCAGGACGCGCGGCTGCAGGCCGCCATGGAATACTTCCGCAACGGTGGAAAGGGCATCAAGGCCGGGGATGTGTTTGAAAAACTCGATGCCAAATATCTATAGGCATGGAGGAATACGAAATCGTCTTCGCCCCTACCGCCCTCGAAGACCTGGAATCCGCCTTGGAATGGTTGGCCGAAAACGCCCCTGAAAAGGTGGGGGAATGGTATCTTGCTATCAAAGCCAGCATCCAAAAGCTTTCCGCGCTCCCGGAACGGTGCCCCCACGCCCCTGAAAACGGACTCTGGGAAGATGAGGAACTCAGGCAACTGCTCTTTCAGGAATACGCATCCAAATACCGTATCATTTTCACCGTGCGGAAAAATACGGTTCAGATCCTCAACATCCGCCACGGGGCGCGGAGGTTTCTCCACGAGGGGTGAGGCGATTTGAACGGTCAGGGCCAGGCGGTGAGCTTGATTGCCTGATCGCAGCTCAGGCGCTGGCATTGAAGCTACCGCTTGTCAGCAACAAGGCCTCGGAGTTCGAGTGTATTCCGGGACTGCTGCTGGAGAACTGGGCGGAGGAATGTTGAAGCGCCGCGCTCCGGACTAGAAAGAGAAGATCTCGCCTTCGTTGAAGAAGCGCTTGATTTCCGCTGCTGCGGCTTCCGGGGAATCGGAGGCGTGGCAGACGTTGCGCATTTTGGAGTCGCCAGATTTGTCACCGAGGTCGCCGCGGATGGTTCCGGGAGCTGCGACGTTGGAATCGGTAGGGCCGAGCAGGTCGCGGACGCGGGAGATGACGTTGTCACCTTCGAGCGCGAGGGCGATGACAGGAGTTTCCTGCATGAAGCCACGCACGGATGGGAAAAACGGCATGTCGGCGATGTGCGCGTAATGCTCTGCGAGGATTTCATCGCTGAGGGTCATCATTTTGATGCCGCGCACGAGGAAACCTTCCTTTTGAAAACGGGTGAGGACTTCACCGGTGAGGTTTTTTGAGACTGCGTCGGGTTTGAAGAGAATGAGTGTTGTTTCGGTGGCCATGCAATAGGACTTAGGGGGCGGAATGGCGGGGTGCAAGTGTTTTCAGGCGAGAAGAACCGCAGTTTAGAAACTGCGACGGCAACGGGAAAGGGCCTTTCCGGTGATTCGCTCGGCATGTCGCGGTTTCTAAACCGTGGCTCCTTTCTGCTGGCGCAGCTTTAGAATTCGCAGTGCCCCGGTGTCCTCGGGAAGGGGATCACATCGCGGATGTTCTGGATGCCGGTGACGAACATCAGTAGCCGCTCGAAGCCGAGGCCGAAGCCGGCGTGGGGGACTGTGCCGTATTTCCGCAAATCCGCATACCAGGCGTAGGCATCGGGATCGATGCCGTGATGTTTGAAATTTTCCAGCAGCACATCGTAGCGCTCCTCACGCTGGGAGCCGCCGATGATTTCGCCGATGCCCGGGACGAGCACGTCCATGGCGGTGACAGTTTTGCCGTCTTCGTTGAGGCGCATGTAGAAGGGTTTGATCTCTTTGGGATAGTTGTAGACCGTGGTGGGTTGTTTGAAATACTCTTCCGTGAGCCATCGCTCGTGCTCGGACTGGAGGTTCAGGCCGTATTTGACCGGGTATTTAAAATCCTGTCCGGAGGATTCCAGGAGTTTCACGGCATCCGTGTAGGTGATGCGTTGGAAGGGTTTTTCGACGACGTGTTCGAGGCGTTCGCGCAGGGTCTTGTCGACGAATTTCTCGCAAATCGATAGGTCCTGATCCTGGTTGGTGAGCGCTTCGTAGCCGAGGAATTTGATCAATTCCTCGGCGCATTCCATGTCTCCATCCAGGTCGCAGAAAGCCATTTCCGGCTCGACCATCCAGAATTCCGCGGCGTGTCGAGAGGTGTTCGAGTTCTCCGCGCGGAAGGTCGGTCCGAAGGTATAAATGTTCGAGAGGGCGCAGGCAAAAGTCTCGCCCTCTAGCTGACCGGAGACAGTGAGGTAAGCCCGTTTTTCGAAAAAGTCCTCGGCAACCTTGGAGATCTTGTCGTCCGGCAGGGTGGTCACGCGGAACATTTCCCCGGCTCCCTCACAGTCGCTGGCGGTGATGATGGGCGTATGGACGTAGACGAAATCGCGCTCTTGGAAAAAGCGGTGAATCGCATAGGCCATGCGCGAGCGGATGCGGAACGCCGCACCGAATAGGTTGGTGCGCGGGCGGAGGTGGGCGATGGAGCGCAGGAATTCCGGCGAGTGGCCTTTCTTCTGGAGCGGGTAGTCGTCGGGCGTGGCGCCGATGAGCCGGATCTCCGAAGCCTGCATTTCCCAGTCCTGGCCCTTCGCGGGTGAAGGAATCAATTTTCCAGATATGCTTATCGAAGCACCCGTGGTCATCTTCTGGATCTCTTCGTATCCGGGGATGCCCGCATCGGCGATGATTTGTAGATTCCCGAGGCATGAGCCGTCGTTTAGCTCGATGAAGGAAAAGCCTTTGGAGTCCCGCCGGGTCCGCACCCAGCCAGCGACTTCGAGTGAATCCGAGGGCTCCTTGCGGGCGAGGACGTGCTTGATGAGGGTGCGCATGGCGCGAAGTCTAAATTCTAAAATCTAAACTTCAAGGAAGACGGCGCGCATTACTTCTCCCTCACGTAGATCTCATAGCCGCAGTGCCAGTCATTCGCGGCCTTGTCTGGGAAATTGCCGATTTCCACGAGGAGGTAGTCTTTGCCGCCCACCTTGCGGACGACCATTTGACGGGCTTCGGCCTCGTTGTTAAAGATAAACGTGCCGCCGGTCCACGTCTTGTTGCCATCTCTCTCGACCTTGCCGCCATCCTGAAGGGTGAGATAGCTCGGACGATATTGGTTGCGGCCGTTTGGCCATCTCTTCTTTCTTTTCTCAATTCCCTTGTAGGCGTTGTCGACGGATTTCTGGATTTCATCGTCAGTCAATGGATGTTTGTAAACTTTCGTGAGGTTCAGCCATTTTCCCTTTATCTGAGGATTGGGCTTGAAGCTGTCGAAGACGAATTCGTCTGATGTTTTACCGCTTCGCGCGGAGGCGAGCGTCACCTTGGGAAGATGCAGAATGAATTCGTTGCCGCCCGGGAGCGCCTGAATGATAGAACCGATACGGGTTCTCACGACCTTGGCTCCGCTATCTAGAACCGCACCGTGGTGAGCCACCAACTCTTCCGGGATGGAAGTATAGGCGCTACTGACCATGGGTTTGGCGAAAGCTTTAACCTCCGGACTGGCGACCGCGAGGGCTTCCCGGATCGATTTGGATGACTGGGCGGAAGCCGCGTCGTTCGTGAACTTTGCGGACACTTCGACTATCCGAGGTAGCACCACCTTGTAGTGATCCGGTTCCGCCGCAATCTTCGACAAGGTGACCACGGTGGCCATTTTGATCCAAGTGCTGTCATAATCGAGCAATTCAAGCATCCTATCGCGATGTTTACCAATGACTGGCTTGGGTGCTCTCGCCAGCGCGTTGATTGCATCCTGCACGACCCACCAAGCTTCTTTTTTATTTTCTATCATCCGCCCGACTAGGTCGAACATTTCGGGCGTGATTTTGTCGGCCGGCATTGGCTTGCCTTTGAATGTTCCGACGATTGCAAGGAGTCCGAGGTGACGGAGGCGCGCGTCCTCGGCTTTTAGGCAAGGGACGATGAACTCATATTTACCCCGTTCCACCACACTTCGCATCGCTGCCTCGCGCAGACCGAACTCTGGATGGTGCATGTATTTGATCAGCACGCTGTCGTCGGCATCCGGAGCGCTGATTCGAGCCGAGACCGGCAGCGAGGCATCCGTCTCCACTTTCTCATTCAGGACATCCTCCATCGTGATCGCTCCTTGGTTCGGCACAGGTTCCGGCGATTGGAAGATATCGTCGGCAGGCGTCCCCCAAGGCCTGTCTGGTAGCTGGTGCTGCTTCAGCCACTTGCTGCGGGGCGCTCCGTAGAGCTGGAGGTGCTTGCGGGGCAAGGTATAGGTCAATGCGAATAAGGTGCCCCAGTCCAAATTGTCTTCGGTTGCCGAGGCATCGTAGCGGTCCGTCATGCCGGCGATGCCGATACTTCCATCGAAGCGGCGCGAGAGATCCATGACCCAGCGTCGGGTGTCGAGAAATGAACGATATGGAGTGGCACGCTTTTCGCGCACGAGATTCATCGCCGCATGGTGCCAGATCTCGCCCATTCCGCCGCCGGTGTGCGCGGCATGAAACCAGTTGGTCGCGTAAAAACTCTTCATCGCGGAATTATCGCGCGCTTCGGCATAGACTGATTCCTCTCCTTCCGGAGTCAGCATGGCGGCTGCGGCCATGGCCATAGCCAGCGACCCGGTCTTTCCGTTGTCGCGGAAACCTCCTTCCGGCAAGCCGTCACCGTATGCGACATTGCCGTGTCCGGCGAAGCGGTAGAAAGCTTTCAGGGACTTCTGCAGCGTGTATTCGTCGACCTCCACGCCGCACAAACGCGCCATTAGCAAGAAGGTGACGCATGGCATCCCGGATGCATGGACCTGTCCGGTTCCTACAGAGTAGGTGAAACTGGCCGGAGCACCGCGCCCGCTCCAGCCTCCGTTGTACATGTTTTTTTTCAGAGTTTCCGTCATTTCCCTGATCTTGGGGAGGGCGCTGTCATCGCCAGTGCGCAGGTAATATTCGCAAAGTCCCGGTCCGGAGAAACCGATTTCCCAGTGCATTTTTTCCCCACCTTTAAGATCTTTCATCCAGCGTTTGACCACCGCGAGATCTTTCTCTTCGCCGGTGGAGAGCAGGAAAATGACGGAACCCCATTTCGGTTTATCAAATGTGCCGTGGAGGTCGGCGAGCTGGCGGACGATCTTGTCCGACTTCGGGCAATTGAGCGGCCAGGTGTCACTGTAGCGCCCCATCACCGGGATTTTGACCGTCACTTCTCCCCCACCTTTGATCTTCAGGCTGACATTGCCATCGGTGGCTTCGGACTTGGTGATGATGTCGCCGAGAATGATACGCGGATCGCGGTCCTTGAGCACTTGGCCGTTGATACTCTCGATGATCTGACCCTTCTTGAACTTGCCGGTCTTTTCTGCCGGAGATCCGTTCTCGACGTTGCTGATGACCATGGTGAACCCCGGGGCTTTCAGGTCGATACCGATTCCAACCGGCCCTAAATTCTTCACATTCCATGGTTTTTTGGAATTGAAAACAGGGTAGGGATAGAAGATCGGCGGCTCGGTGTAGTTGCCGCCTTGGGCCAGGGCCTCAGGAGTCGAGAGCGATACGGTGGCGAGAGTTGCCAGCAGGACGCTGATGGATAGGAGACGGTTTTTCATAGATTAAGAGAAGGATGGTCGAAGCGTTGGGAACGCTTGTCATCAATGGTTCCCTTTTGCAAGGACGTGCTTGGAAATCCAAGCTGCGCAAGAGAAATCCCACGGCGGATTTTTGCAAACCACCAATCTTTTGAGTGTCAGGCTCTAGAGCGAAATCGCTGGACATTTCCCGCCCGTCCCGGCAGAACGGGGCATGGCCAACTCCCGCTTCCGCATTCCCGTCGTCT
>Ga0209491_10003107_pt1 | contig 28028 bp, 26 predicted proteins | sample BON02_FD_187213 | JGI IMG/M metagenome (GOLD analysis project Ga0209491, IMG submission 187213) | Freshwater microbial communities from Lake Bonney liftoff mats and glacier meltwater in Antarctica - BON-02 (SPAdes) (version 2) | ecosystem: Environmental > Aquatic > Freshwater > Ice > Glacier...
CCATCACCAACTTTTCACTAATCCGATTTAGTGTCATCGTCGTTTCTCTTTGAACCATCTCCGCCAGAATTCCTTTGCGCCAATCGCTCTTGGCCGCCGTCTTCAGGTCTTTCGCCGAAATTCCAAACACTTCCAATCCGGATCGAATCAGATCGCGGCCTCTCTTCTCTCCATGATCTTTAAGCAAGAACAATGTCAATAAACCATGCCTGACCCCTCTGGCCCTACTCGCACTTTGTGAATTCATTGCCAATCAGAGTTCGTAGAGTTAGCCGTGAAGCAAACTGTCACGATTTGCACACTGACCCCAAGTTCCAAGTTCCCTATGGCCCTTCCGTTGCCCTAATTCGAGAAATCTCCGACTGCAATGATTTTTCATCGGTTGACCCCGTCGAGGTAACCCGTTGTAGTTGGGTGTCACGAACTGATGATGGATTTGCGCGATTGGAAAATTTCGGCTTTGACCGACGGCTACAAAGAATGGCTCACGACCCTGCCGGTCTCGGGAGATATTCGGACTTTGATGGAAATCCTCGCGGGATTTGTTCTTCTCGGGCTGATTTGGATCGTGGTTACTTTTGTCACCCGCCGGTTTCTTAGACGTCTCTTGGAGCGGAGTGTTCCCGGTTCGCTGATGAAATCTCTTTTCACCTTCAAGGTTTTTGATGCCAAGCGGGGGCACCTCTTCCCGACCATCACGATCATCCTCGTGGCCCCGCGCCTCTTTGCCGAGAGTCCCTTGATGCGCCATTGGGTGACGGTGGCGTCCGGAGTTTTTCTCACAGCGGTCATTCTCGTGATGATGTTTCGGGCCATGGATGTCTTTTACGACCGCTATCGCAGACATGAAGAGTCGGGGCATTTTGCGATTAAGTCATTGGTTCAGGCCTCCAAGGTGATTTTGGTCGTTTTTGGTGCCGTTGCCATCATGGCCATTTTTCTGGAACGCTCGCCCCTCTTGGTGCTTTCCGGATTTGGAGCGATCACGGCCGTCATTTTGTTGATTTTCAAAGATGCCCTTTTGGGGCTCGTGGCCGGGATTCAACTCAATATTAACAACATGGTTCGTCTGGGCGACTGGATTCAAATGCCGGATGACTCCGCCAATGGAACTGTGGTGGACATCGCCTTGACGACCATCAAGGTGGAAAATTTTGACAAGACGCTCACCTGTTTGCCGTCCTACGACCTGATCAGCAAATCGTTCATTAACTGGCGGGGAATGTCGGATTCCGGAGGACGGAGAATCAAACGATCCATTTTTCTGGATCTTCGATCGATTCATTTTGTCGATGATGCGTTTTGCCAAAAAATCGAAGCCATAGGTCTTCTCCTGCCCTTTTTGAAAAAGCGCCGGGAGGAGATCGCGACCTTCAATCGGTCGCAACCCTTTGACACAACCCATCCCGTCAATGGGCGAAAATTCACCAATGCGGGGCTTTTCCGGAACTATGTCGTCGCTTACCTGCGGGCCCGTTCCGACATCCATCCGGACCCTTTCACTTTTCTGGTTCGTCATTTGCAGCCCACCAGCGAAGGACTCCCCATTCAGATCTACATTTTCACTGCGACGACAGACTGGGCCACCTATGAGGGAATTCAGGCCGATATTTTTGATCACCTTATTGCGGTTCTTCCGTTCTTTGATTTGCGGGTCTTCCAAAATCCCAGCGGGAGTGATTTGGAGTTCCTAAGAGCTGCCTTCGAGCCATCAACCTCGGTATCATAGCCGCTTCTTTCCCATGGATAAAACCCAGGTACGGTGGGGGGAAGAGCTGGAAGAGGGGTCAGGCATGAATGGCGCTAACTTTAGCCGGTCCGCCCCAAAGGGGCGAAATGCTACAGCCCTGGGCAACGCCCTGGGAACCAGTTATTTAAAGCGTTCAGCCCTGAAGGGGCGATACAATTCCCGTCGACCCAAAGTGGCCTTAAGTTAGCGCCATTCGGGTCAGGCATGGTTTATTGACTTTTCGATCTTCCTTTGCCACTCACGGCACTCCTTCTGACCTTTCATTTCCTGTCGTGTCCGGCGTATAATTCGACAGCAACTCGATCGATCCCCATCACCAACTTTTCACTAATCCGATTTAGTGTCATCGTCGTTTCTCTTTGAAACATCTCCGCCAGAATTCCTTTGCGCCAATCGCTCTTGGCCGCCGTCTTCAGGTCTTTCGCCGAAATTCCAAACACTTCCAATCCGGATCGAATCAGATCGCGGCCTCTCTTCTCTCCATGATCTTTAAGCAAGAACAATGTCAATAAACCATGCCTGACCCCTCTGGCCCTCTAGACCCCTCTGGCCCCTAGAGTGATTGGAGAAACTTGATGACCGCAGCGCGATCGTCGGAGGGCAACTGCCGGAAGGCCTCCTGGGAGGCTTGGGCTTCGCCGCCGTGCCAGAGAATGGCTTCGGTGAGATTACGCGCCCGGCCATCGTGGAGATAAGCCTCGCCGCCACTGACCTCGGCGGTGGAACCGATGCCCCAAAGCGGAGGCGTGCGCCACTCCGCGCCGGAGGCCTTGTCCTCACCCATATTGTCGGCCAGACCCGTTCCCATGTCGTGCAGCAGCAGGTCCGTGTAAGCCTGGATGGGCTGGTCCCGCAGTTCGGTCATCGGATGGTAGGGGCTGGTGGTCATGGCCGGCGAATGACATTTCACGCAACTCATGCTGGCAAACAACCTCTCGCCCCGGAGCGCGACGGGATCCTCCAGATTACGGCGGGCCGGGACGCCGAGGGTTGCGAGATAGCGACTCAAGTTGTCCAAGTCCGCATCGCTCAATTCCGCCGGGGAATCGGTGCCCTCCTGGGCCGAGCCGCGATCAAGTGTCGGGTCGATTGCGGTGGTGACACCCAGGTCCTGATTCAACGCCGAAGCGATTTGATGCTTGAGTCGGGCCTGCCCGGCCTTCCAGCCGAAACGGCCCAGGCGCAACTGTCCGCTTTGGGGATCTTTCACGCTCTGAATGCGGCCGGAAATACCATCTCCATCGGCGTCGTCCGGATCGGCCAGGTCCTGAATTGTCTTTTCGTCGATCGCTTCGAGCAGCCCCAGGCCGACCAGAGCCGGACCAAACCGGACCGAATAATACTCCGGGGTAATCCCGGTAAAAGAATAGTTAGGTTTGCGCAATTCAAACGGGGTCCCATCTCCAAACGTTCCGGCGGTAGTGGTCCAGCTCCCGATGGACACGCCGCCTTCGGGAGAACCGGAAGTGCTTTGAGGCTGCAGGACCTTGCCTAAATTCGGATGCGCGGTGCCGGCGGCATCGGTTCCCACCTGGACCACGGCCTTCAGCGAAATGCCCAGGGGTGGAGGCAGCGTGCGGCCATTATTGGAGTGGCACTCGACGCAACTGCGGGCTGTGAAGCGAGTCCCCAATTTGCCGATTTGTTCATTGAAGACCGGATTGTTTGGCTCGGAATGGGAGCCGTCGCCAAAATCGGTATGGTGCAGGCGCCGTCCCAGCATAAATGGTTGGACGGTTTCGGGCGATATGTTGGTCGCGAGTTGTTTGAGTCGGTGCGTCGGCTCGTCGGAATATTGGTAAGGAAGGGTGGTGCGCCCCCCCAGCCAGGCTTTCTTCGGCAATGGGTATGAATCCAGCAACGGGCCCTTGCTTTCCCAAGGCACCGTCCCACCCTGTCCCACGATGTAAAGCATCGCGGTGCCATAGTAATTGCTCCGGCCATTGGGCGGGTTCACCAGGAACGGGCTGAACTCGATCTCCATCCGGTCTCCCACCCGGATGGGGCGACCTTCTTTCGCATTGTAACTCACCGTCGTCGTATAATGAAAGTCATCGATCGCGGTGGCATCCGCATTGTGCCAATATTCTGCAACCGTGCCGATCCCGCGGAAAAACGCGCGGAAGTCCGGAGCATCCAGCTTCCAAAGTGAAGTAATGTTAAAGGTAATGCTGTTCCCGCCCTTGGCGACCCGGTCAACGATCTCGATCCCAACGGTCCGGTGCTCCCAATACCAGCTCAGGTAGTGATCATAGGCTTTGAACTGAGATTCCCTCGCGTGGCGATCGCGCCCCCGATCCCCGATGCGGGTGATCAGAGCGGTATCCGTTTCGATTACAGTCGGTGGCTCAAGCGTAACGCCTTCGCTGAATAAGGGAACAATCTCTCCGGGGGGGCCATCGGTCGTGGCCGAGACGTTTGCGCTGTACGTGCTGACTCCCTCGGCATTTTTGGAGCGCACCGCGTAGGTATGCGTGGAACTGGGCGCCAACGGTCCGTGCATTACCGGCGAAGATGCATCGGGCAGCGTTACTCCATCGATCTTCAAATCATAACCGACCGCGTCAGGCACGGAATCCCACTTGATGGTGATTTGATCCATGCCGTTGGGGGTTGCGGTCAGGCCTTTCGGCACTGCGGGTGGTGCCGGCGTAGGAACCGGAACCGGCGTAGGCGTAGGCGTAGGCGTAGGCGTAGGCGTAGGCGTAGGCGTAGGCGTAGGAACCGGGGTTGAGGTCGGGGCCGAGGCTCCTGGAATCACCTTCGTGTAAACCGGCGAGTCAAATTGCGGGCCATTCTTCTCATAGGTGAACCAATACCCGAGGACGTCGCCAGCCTTGGCGTTCGGGATGCGGTGACTCCAGCGATTGCCACTCTTCGCCATCCGGAAGTTCTGCTGCGGTGCGTTCTTCAAAGAATAGTGAATGTCCACATACTTGGAGTCCCAAGTCGCATCGAAGTACACCGTCACCGAGCCATTGACGTTTTCTACGTTATGAGTGAAATCATTCCCGGGCACCGGAGTAGGTTTAGGAACTGGAGTCGGGGTAGGCGTAGGAACCGGAGTCGGAATCGGGGTCGGGGCCGAGCGTCCCGGAATCACCTTCGTGTAAACCGGCGAGTCAAATTGCGGGCCATTTTTCTCATAGGTGAACCAATACCCGAGGACGTCGCCAGCCTTGGCATTCGGGATGCGGTGACTCCAGCGATTGCCACTCTTCGCCATCCGGAAGTTCTGCTGCGGTGCGCCCTTGAGAGAATAGTGGATGTCCACATATTTGGAGTCCCAAGTCGCGTCGAAGTAAACCGTCACCGTACCGCTTTCATTCACCACGCTCTGGGTAAATCCAGCGGAAGTCGGGGCGGCCGGGATACCCATCGAGGCCAGGACGAAAAGCAGAAGGGCCAGCGGGCCAACCGGCAAACGAAAACCGGTCAAGGGCTTTTTTCGGTTCTTCGTGCAAGGCCGCTTCGTTCCCCGCCTTCCAGCTCCCAACTTTTCAGCCCCCCGACGCGTTGTGGCCGCCAGAAAAATCCGCCACACGGCAAGAAGCATAGAGGAAACAATCTTCACAAGATTCGAGACGGCGATTAGAGGGCTCATGGTTCGATGGGGATAAAGGAACATCTCTTCGAAGTCGGCTTCTACTCGATGAATGGGTGCAAATTCTCGATGAACGAGCGCAAATTCTCGATTAATTCTCTAATTCGCTTATTTTCCCGGCCTCGCCGCCCGGTTTTTCTCGCGAAAGCCAAGTCCCGCCCCTTGGCGGCGAGATTGCCATTGGCAAAGCGTTGACGGAGCTATTCGGAGATGAATGCGAGTATCTCTTCGCATTCTCAGGCGCAAGTTCGGCCAGCAGCGCACGGTTGGTCGTGAATACGGTGCCGGAGCCATCGTTGGCCGGTCTCCTTCTCATGGGCGGTGCGGGCTTGCTAATTCGCCGTCGGCTGCGGAGTAGCGTCGCCTAAGTCAGCGCGGATTAAAGCTGTCGTCCGAGCGCAGATCTCGAACTCAGGGCGCTTTGCGGTTTGGAGTCTTTTTTTTCTTTTCTGGGGCGGTGGAAACTAAGCGTTCGAACCACTCCCGGCCGTCGTAGCTGAGGGCTGGCTGAAGGCGGGCGGGAATGCCGTCAACGAATTCGGCGTATTTTTTCTCTGCGCCTGCAAAGAGTTTGGCGGGCAGGAGAATTGATTCGCCAAATTGAAAATCTTCGGGCGGCTCGTCTGCGTCGTCGAGGAGTTCGGCGACCTGGAAGGCGTCCAAGTATTGGGCGGGAATGCCGCAACAGCGGGGCAGGATGTAGTTGATGATTTCGTCGGGCAAGGAGGCCTCGTGATGATTCTGGAGGCGTTTCATCTTCAGCACCCGGCCGACGGTGGTATTTTTTTCCAGCCAGGTCGCCAGATCACGGGCGAGGAGCTCATGTTGGGCGGCGTTTTTCCGGGCTTGCAAAAACCGGTGGGCCACGCGCCAGCCGCCGGTTTCATTTTTCCGGAAAAATTCCCAAAGAATGCGCCGGGAGACGGTCGCTTCGGGTTCGTAATCGCTGGCGTCGGCCTGAGCAATTTTTTTGATCAGGCCCGTGGTGGCGGAGCAAAGGCCGAGGATGTTCTTCTCAAGGAGGGCCGGTGGCCAGGCCTCTGGAGATTCGCCGGAGCCGGTGGTGAGAATGATTCCTTCGTTCACGAGGGCGAGGGCACCACGCAGGGCTCCCTCGACCATAACCTCGGAGGAAATGCCGAAATATTTGCGCGCAAGTTCGGCCACGAGAGCCGCGAGATCATCCTGGAGCTTTTCGGACAAAGAATCCTGCTGCGGCAAAGCCGCAAAGGCTACCGCGAACGGGGGACGATTGTCGACGATCTGGAGTTCCATCCGGTGCGGCTAAAAGCTGACAAATTCCACCGTATCGGGGCCCTGGTCGGGCGAGCGGAATTCACTCATGGATTGGACAATATCATGAGCGCAAGCCGCGATGGCCCGCTCGTGATCGTCATTAATGACATGTTGTGTATAGAAGGCCCGGAGCGCCTTGTGTTCGCCGGGGGCGCGCAGCTGCAGTCCGGTGAAGAGGCTCTGCCAGGTCCCGGCGAAGGCGGGGAAATTTCCCTTCAGAAGAAAGACTTCGTCGAAGTCTTTGCGCCCCAGACCGGCGAGAAGGATTAGATCGGGCCCGATCTTGAAATCGATCAGCGCGGCAAACATAGTTTTTTCACGCTCCGGGATTTCCGCGGCGAAGATCATCGGGCAGAGTAGGTCTTCGAGTTGGTCCTGGAGGCCGAGCAAGCTATTGGCAAGTTCACCGCGGCTCATCGGGCCGTAGTACGATGACCAGGCGTCGAGTTTGCGGGTCAGGACCGCGATGAATTGTTCCGGGGTGACAAAGGCGCTCACGAGGGAGGATTTGGTCATGTCGGACTCGCCGACGAGCGTGATGATCTCCGGGGCGGAAAGCTCCGCCACGACCAACGCGAGTTGATCATCCCCTTGACTGCCCGCGATTAGGGCGAGTTGCTTCTCAGCCGCGCCAGCTCCTTCATTTAATGCGGCCCTGACGGCCAACGTTCGTTCATCATTCATGGTCGGTGTCTTCGTTTGTTTCTTCCTCATCTTCTTGAATCATTTGATCCGCCCAAGTTTTTTCCGCGGGTGCGGTCAGGACAAGTTGAATGGCGGTCCAAAGGTGTTCCCCATTTTGGGTCTCGAGCCAACGCGCGCTTTCGATCGCCGGTTTGGCGATTTGCAGTGCGGACTGGCGGCGAATCTCCGCAATGGCTTCCGCTGCGGGGATGTCTCGACGCGAAAGGTCCCTGATGAGTTTGACCTTGGAAGAGGTGAAGGCCTCGTAAAACATCACGCCGAGATAGGCTTGGATCTGTTCCTCGCGGGGACTTTGATCGATCGAGGCCACGATGCTCTTCATGTCGCGGCGCAAATCCTGGGCCAAGCGAGCCAGATTCTGCCGTGCGAGAGCATCGCTCTCCGCTTGGACAAAATGGCTGGCGACAAGCGCCTGATATTCCTGCAAAATTTTCGGTCTCATAGAGTGCCGCAATATTGCCGGACGAGACGGTGGGCGGATTCGCCGAGATCAGCGACGGGCCTTCTTTTTAAGGAGCTCTCATATTCCACGCGGCGGGAGGGATCGGACAGGACCGCGTAGGCCTCCTGTACGACGGCGAACAAGCGGGCATCCCCTCCCTTATCCGGGTGATGTTGAACGGCGAGGACGCGAAAAGCGGATTTAATCTCCTGGGCTTCGGCTTTGGGAGAAATCCCCAGGGTCTGGTAATGCGTCACGGGCCGCAGAGCTTACCGAGCAATGCTACCCTGTCAATGCTCACCCCCCCAAAGAGCGTGTTCATCGGGTAATTTGTTTGTGGGCCTTGGGGGAAGCGATTTCCGATTCCATTCTTCGCAAATGGAGGAAGACGTTCCGGAGTGAGCATGCCGGGGATCGGCGGTGATGGGATCGGTTGATCTCAAGGCAGGGCCGTGGAACGGCAGCTTGCCATCTCGCGGCCCCCTGCCCATTGTGTTTTTACCAAACTCCATGAATTTCTTCATCAACCTCTTCGATCGGCCGTCTGGTTGGAGACGGGTGCGATCAAGATCGGTCGCAATTCGCGATGACACCCGGCGCAAGCCCTCACCATGATGTCTAAGGCGTCGAACAGCAGGAGCCATTCGAGGTCTTGCGGAGCGCAGGGATCCCAATGGCTCAATTTTGGCGTTTTTCTCAAAAACTGCCTGTTGACAGATTGCTCGAGTTTCGAGGCGGCCACGCCGGCAAGTTAAAAAATTCAGCAATGACATCATTCGCCCACACTCCGCGTCCGGTTTCTGTTCGGGAGGTCCCGATCGAACTTTGCCAGTTTCTCAAATTTGGGGGATTGGCCGAAAGCGGCGGGGAAGCGAAAGTTGCCATCGGCGAGGGATTGGTTTTGGTCAATGGGGAGGTGGAGACGAGAAAACGCAAAAAGCTTCTCGCTGGAGATGTCGTAACTTTCCGCGGCCAGGCCATCGCAGTGCAGTTTCCGTGACTGACACCCGGCGGGGAACTGGTAGTTCTTGAGGAATGTCATTTTCATCGCTGGGTCTTTCGGAACCCCTCTTGCGCGCCGCGGAGGTGTGGGAGTATCTCGCGCCGACGCCCATTCAGTCGGCCACTATTCCTGCCATTCTGAGAGGAAAGGATGTTTGGGCTTCGGCGCAGACGGGATCCGGGAAGACGGCCGCCTTTGTCCTGCCGCTTTTGCAGATTTTGGCGGAAAATACGCGTCCGCGCGGACGATTTGTCAGCGCCATCATTCTGGTGCCAACCCGGGAACTTGCCGGGCAGGTCTTTGATGTCTTCTGCGACGGCGAGCGGCATTTGCCCAAGCCGTTGAAGATCCACTTGGTCCACGGCGGGGTCTCGATCAATCCCCAAATGATAGGTCTGGGCGGCGGAGCCGATGTCTTGGTGGCCACTCCTGGCCGGCTTCTCGATTTGCTCGATCACAATGCGCTGTCGCTTTCTGCGGTGTCGGTTCTGGTCCTTGATGAAGCTGACCGCCTCCTCGACGAGGGATTTAGCAAAGAACTCGATCGGATCGTCAGTTTGTTGCCCGCCAATCGCCAAAGTCTCCTTTTTTCGGCCACCTTTCCTCCCGAGGTGCAAACTTTGGCCGCCGCCTTGCTCAAGGACCCGGTCCGGGTGGAGGTCACGGTCGCCACGGAACCCGCTCCCCAGATCGAGCAGCGGGTCATTGAAGTGGACGTGCCCCGCCGCACCCACTTGCTCCGTCACCTGCTGGAGGAAAACCAATGGTCCGGGGTTCTTGTCTTTGTGGCCACCAAGTACTCGACCGAACATGTGGCCGATAAACTCCGTCGGCTCGGAATCCGCGCGGAAGCTCTCCACGGCGGGCTCAGCCAGGGGGCCCGCGGCCAGGCGTTGGCGGATTTCAAGGCTGGCCAAGTGCGTGTTTTGATTGCCACCGATCTTGCCGCCCGCGGGATCGACATCGTCGGACTTCCGGTGGTGGTGAACTATGACCTTCCGCGCTCGGCGGTCGATTACACCCATCGGATTGGCCGCACAGGCCGCGCGGGAGAGGCTGGGGTCGCGATCAATTTTGTCAGCGTCAGCACCCATGCCCATTTTCAGTTGATCGAAAAACGCCATCACCTCCGGTTGGTGCGGGAACAAATCAAGGGCTTTGAGCCCGTTGAAACCGAAGCCCCGCCGCAAGGCCCCGGCGGAATCAAGGGCCGCCGCCCGAGCAAGAAAGACAAGCTGCGCGCCGCCAAGGCGCGGGTCGTTCCGAAGCAGGAATGATGAATCCAAATCCTGCCGTTGATGACATTCAGAGAGTGGCTGCGACGTCCCGCCGCAGATTGTTTGGAAAGACCCAGAGGCGGGACGCCTCGGCCACTTTGGTGAGTCCCCCGCACTTCGCAGGGAAACGTCTTCCCTCAGACCTCCTGATCCCGAGGAATTGCCATGAGTCCATGTTGGAGTACTGCCTTCGGGCGGCTCTTGGTGCGGACCGGCTAAAGCCGGAACTCCGACGTTCCGAGCGGGTCATCGGTTTGCCTCGCTCCATCTGGTGATCTGGACGACCAGCGGACTCGTGATCCGCTTCTTTCGGGCCCGATCCACCGGCTCCCAATTAATGGGAGGAGCGGCCTCCGCAAGACGAGGATCCAATTCAGACGGGAACCCATTCACCACCCCGGGCGCATTTCCATTAAGTGCAAAATGCAGAATCAGGAAAGAGGGAGGTCGAAAAATGTTCCATTTTCCGCTACATCGTAGAGGAACGCGGAACGCGTTTCTTCTCCCGCTCCGTGAGAAAATCAGTATTTGCACCTAACGGAGATGCGCCCCACCACCCCTCTGCAGAATTTTTTCGTTTCGGAGTTATTGAAACATCTGGTAGGGTGCGCCGCCTCTATGAGCCGCTACGAATCTGACGACCAGCTTTCCCAATACCTTCTCTTCCACTACGGCAGTGAGGAGGAGACCCTCGGCGATATGCCCGGACCCCGCGCCGGTCTGAATTTTCCCCGGCGCTGCGTCAGTGAATTGATCGGGCCTATGGGCCGGGACTCGCGGGCGTTGGACGTGGGGTGTTCGGTTGGTCGATCCACCTTTGAGCTGGCCCGCTATGCCGCCGAGGTCATCGGGGTGGATTTTTCAAAAAATTTCATTAAGGCGGCGCAAAACCTGAAAAAAGCGGGCGAAATTGAAGCGACCACCGTGGTGGAGGGCGAGCTTTCCGCCACCTTTCGGGCCAAGGTTCCCGTCGGGATCGAATGTGAACGGGTGAGCTTTGAGGTTGGTGATGCCATGAATCTTCGCTCGGACCTGGGGGGGTTCGATGCTGTTTTGGCGGCTAATTTGATTTGCCGGCTTTCCGAACCAAAGCGTTTTCTCGAGCGGGCACCCCAATTGGTCAAACCCGGAGGCCAGTTTCTTCTCAGCACCCCATTTAGTTGGTTGGAAGAATTTACCCCGCGGGCCAATTGGCTCGGCAGTGGTGGACAGCGATCCTTTGATGTCATTAAAGAGATCCTCAATCCTCACTTCGAATTGCAGACGACTAAGGAGATGCCATTTCTCATTCGTGAGCACGAACGGAAATTCCAATACGGAATCTCTCTCGGCAGTCGTTGGTTGCGTCGGGCCGCGTAGTTGATCTGTCGTCTTCCGGTCCCGCTTTTATCAGGGAATTGGCGATATTATCAATTCATAGCGCTTTTGTTTTGAGCGCAAACGGAGAATAAATTGAGGGCATGTCTCTACCCGTACGTTCATGAGCCGCCCTCTTCGACTGGCCATGCTGGGGATGATTCCCGGCAACGGGCATCCCTATTCCTGGGCCGCTATTGTCAATGGCTACGAACCGGACCTCATCGCGAAATGTCCGTATCCGGTCATCAATAATTACCTGGGGGCCCAACCGGAAGGGAGCGTGGGGATCGCCGATGCGGAGGTGACCCATATCTGGACGGACGATCCGGCGGATGCTCCGCAAGTCGCGGCGGCGTCCAAGATTTCCCACGTCGTACCCCGGATGGAAGATGTGATCGGCGAAGTCGATGCGGTCATCATTTCCACCGATGACGGGACCGACCATGTTCGGCGGGCCCGCCCGTTTGTGGAAGCGGGGCTCCCGGTTTTTGTGGATAAGCCGATGGCCACCACCTTGGCCGAGTTGAAACAATTTGCCCGCTGGCAGCGCGATGGAGCCCGGATTCTCTCCTCCAGCGGCATGCGCTATGCGCCAGCAGTGGCGGGCCTGCAAGGTTCGGAGTGGCGTTGGCTCACCAGCATCACTTGCAAAACTTGGGAACGCTACGGGATCCATGCCCTTGAGCCGGTTTATACCGTGACCGGCCCGGGATTTCTCGATGTCCGAACCGAGGCCCAGGAAGGTTCGGATCTGGTCCATTGCCGCCATACCAATGGGACCCAAGCCACGATTGCGGCGATCCATGATGCGGTGGGAAGTTTTGGAATCATTAATGCCTACGGAGTGACCGAACATCGTACGGTGGCCCTGCGCGACACCTATAGCGCCTTTCGCGGCCAACTCGTGGCCGTGGTGGACTGGTTGCGTTCTGGCGAGGATCCCTATCCTTTCACCGAGACTCTTGAGCTCATGGCCATCTTGATTGCGGCAATTGAAAGCCGGGAGCAAAATGGGAAACGCGTTGCGGTGGCTTCAATTTTAGATCAAATCCAATCATGAGAAACAGCCGCGTCCTCCGAGAAGTGCGGGAAGGCCACTTTGCCTCCTGCATCAAATTGAACATCATTCATCCGGTCGTGGTGGAACTGGCCGGTCGGGCTGGAGCTTCTTCAGTCTGGCTTTGCAATGAACATGTGCCGGGGAACTGGACCGATATCGAACATTGTGTGCGGGCCGCCAAGATCTATGACCTCGACGTCATCGTCCGCGTCAGCAAGGGGTCCTACAGCGATTATATCAAACCCTTCGAAGCGGATGCGGCGGCTATCATGGTTCCTCATATCGAAAGTGCGGACGAAGCCCGGCACATCGTGGAAACCTGCCGATTCCTTCCTTTGGGCAAACGAGCCCTTGATGGTGGCAATGTCGATGGCGGATTTTGCCAAATCCCCATGGCCGAGTACATCGAACAAAGCAACCGGGAGAAATTTCTTATCTTCCAGATCGAGTCTCCGGAAGGATTGGAAAACATCGACGAAATCGCGGCCGTTCCCGGTTATGATTTTCTTCTCTTTGGACCGGGCGATTATTCCCATCGCATTGGCGATCCGGGGAACATTTCCCATCCGGAAGTCTTGGCCGCCCGCCTCAAAGTGGAGGAAGCGGCCCGTCGGCACGGAAAGAAACTCTTTGCCGTCGGCGTGCCAGGCACGCCGGCCGAACTTCTCCAGCGCGGCTACGTCATCTCCAGCATTGCCAGCGATGTCCACGGTTTGGGTTCCGCCTTCCATGCCGCCGTGGGCAAGAGCGCTGCCGCGAAGTCGCAATACGCGGCCAAGCCGTGATGGGCTCGGCGACGAATTGGGAAGAACGCTACCAAGCTGGCGATACGCCTTGGGACAAGGGGACGGTCCATCCGGCGCTGCCAGGATGGCTGAGATCCGAACCCTGGACGGGAAAAATTTTGGTGCCCGGATGTGGCTCTGGCCATGATGTTCGCGCCTTGGCAGGAAGTGGCGCGGAAGTGATTGGTCTTGATTTGGCCCCTTCGGCGATTGCGGCGGCGGAACGATTCGCCCGAGGGGGAAACGAATCCTACGTGGAGGGAGACCTTTTTGATCTGCCTCTGGAATGGGAAGAGACCTTCGACGGCGTTTTCGAGCACACCTGCTTTTGTGCCATTGCGCCCGGGAAACGCCCAGACTACGCCGCCGCCATTACGAAGGTGTTGAAGCCCGGGGGGCAGTTACGGGCCATCTTTTACCTCAACCCCGACCATGACGAGGAGGGGCCTCCTTATGGTTGCACGCGAATGGAACTCAATAGCTTGTTCGCATCCGCGTTTGATCCGGTCAGCGAAACTACCAACTTTCCCACCTTTCCCGGCCGCGAAGGCCGGGAATGCGGGATGATTTGGCGAAAGAAAGCCTAGCCCGGAACGGGAACTGTCAGCTCAATGGTGATGTCCGCCGGGACCATGGACATGCCCGTGGGTAGTTTCTTCCTCGGTGGCATCCCGGACTTCACGGATGGTGACATCAAAATTCAGATCCACGCCGGCCAGAGGGTGGTTGGCATCGAGAGTGACTTTGTCTTCTTCGACTTTGGTCACGGTAACAACTTGGTCGCCGCCTTCTCCTCCGGCTTGAAGCTGCATTCCGACTTTCAAATCGGCCACGCCCTGAACTTGCGAGCGGGGGATGACGATGGTTTTTGCATCATCTTTTTCGCCATAGCCTTCGGCGGAGGGGACGCTGACCTGTAGAGAATCGCCGGCTTTTTTGCCTTCGAGGGCTTTTTCCAGACCGGGAATGATCTGTCCCTGGCCATGAAGATAAGCCAAAGGCTCCTTCCCTTCGGATGAATCGAGGGTCTGTTTATTGCCGTCGGTGAGGGTGTAATCCATGCTGACGACTTTTCCTGATGTGATTTGCATCAATCCTTTTTCCCATGGCTGCTTGGAAAAACAAGAGACAATTGGCCAGGGAAGGCAATTTCTTTACGCCGAGGTTAAAGCGGCGCGTTCGTCCCCGAAGCCTCCTGATTTCTCGAGGAAATAATCATATCCGCCCGGATAGACCTTCACCGACCCGTCGTTGACGTGGAGGACCTTGGTAGCCAGCTTGCGGATGAAATGCACATCGTGGGAAATGAAAACCAAGGTGCCGGCATAATTTTCCAGAGCCAAAATCAGAGACTCAACCGTAAGAATGTCCAAATGGGTGGTGGGCTCATCCATGAGGAGGAGGTTGGGCGGATCGACGAGGAATTTGACAAGGTTGAGACGAGTTTTTTCGCCCCCACTGAGCACCGCAGTCTTTTTATAGACTTCGTCTTTGCGGAACAAAAATGACCCGAGCACACCTCGGGCCTCATCTTCGCGAAGGTTGCCATGGCTGGCGACTAACACTTCGTCGAGCACGGTCTTCTCGGGATCCAGGGTGGCCGAGCGATGCTGGCTGAAATAGCTGACAACGGCGTTGTGGCCTAAGTCCCGTTCGCCTTTTTGAAATTCCAATTCGCCAGCAAGAATTTTTAGCAAAGTGGACTTTCCCGATCCGTTGGGGCCGACCAAGACGGTGCGTTCTCCGCGTTCCACCGTCAGATCCAAGCCGGAATAAACCTTGTGGTCCCCATAGGCCTGGTGGATGCCGAGCAGGGAAATGGCGCGTTGTCCGCCTCGGGGCGGCTCAGGAATTTGGAACCGAAAGGGTTTGCGGGGAGCGAGGGGCTTATCAATTTTTTTGATCCGATCAATTTGTTTTAATTTGCTCTGCGCCTGGCTGGCCTTGGAGGCCACCTGCCGAAAGCGGTCGGCAAATTCCTGGAGGCCCGCGATTTCCTTTTGCTGGTTTTTGTAGGCGGCCAGTTGTTGTTCGAAGTGCGCTTCGCGCTGGGCCAAATAGTCGGTGTAGTTGCCCTTATAAGACAACAACTGTTGCTCGGAGATTTCGTAAACGGTATCAACGATCTCATCCATGAACTCCCGATCATGGGAGATAAGAAGAACCCCGCCGGAATACGACTTGAGGTATTTTTGCAACCAGAGCAGGGAGACCAAGTCGAGGTGGTTGGTTGGTTCATCGAGCAGGAGGAGGTCCGGCTCCATGACCAGCAGGCGAGCGAGATGGGCCCGCATGATCCAGCCGCCGCTCATTTCATTGGCGCGGCGGTGGAAATCCGATTCCTTATAGCCGAGGCCTTTCAACATTCGTTTGGCGCGGGCCTCTCGCTTGGGATCGGTCAATTCTTCCAACTGATTGGTGGCCATATGGTAGTCGGCGCTTTCGGTGTCCCCGGCTTTTTCCATTGCCGCGATTTGGGCTTCGAGTTTCCGGCCTTCGCCCGCTCGCCCGGTGGCCACATCCAAAACCACCTCGTCTCCCAAGGCTTCGGCTTCCTGGGGCAGATAGCCAAAGGTGATCCAATCATCGTATTCGACGGCTCCCGAATCGGGCTCGTTTTCACCAAGGATGACGGAGAAGAGGGTCGATTTTCCTGCCCCGTTGGGTCCCACGAGCGCAACCCTCTCGCTATAATTGACCTGCATGGCGGCGTTCTCAAAAAGAACCCGTCCGCCCATACTCATTTTCAAATCACGAATTGTCAGCACGCCCGGAGAACACGGCCTCTCCTCCATCTTCGCAAACAAAAAAGGCAAAATTTTCAAGAAGGGCTCCCCTGGGAACCGGGAAAACGGGGAATTTATGGAACCTCGTGGACGAGAGCGACGGCGAGGGACGAGGAGGAGAAGTTGGCCGCTTTACCCAGCGCGATGACCGTGGTGGCCTTTGACAATTCCTCAATCCGTCGTAGGTTTGCTTAGAAAAAAAAGGGGTTTAACCATGAAAGTTCTACGTGAACGCCCGGGAGTGAGAAAACTGCGAGATTGCGCCGCGAGGTGGGCCGCCAGATGGAGGTCCCGACAAGCCGAGGGGGTGGAATATTTGCGGAGCGGTCAGAAGGCGAAAGTGGATTCGGCCAATCTTCCGGCCTTGGTTCTCAAGGGCAATTGCGAGATGCGGCAGGATGTGGTCGGCCAATTGCAAGCGGGTGATCCGGTGGCAGACGCCCAAGGAGGCCGATTTGCGGGTTCGCTTCAGGCCATGGCCGATAGCACGGTCTTGCGTCTTCCCCGAGAGGTGCTGGGTCGTCTGATGGGACGCTGGAACACCGTCCGGGCGGAGACTCCTCCGGAACGGGACGGGATCCGCTTGCGGGATGAATCCTTCGGGGGCGGCAAGGTGATTTGCTGGATGCCCCTTTCGGAAGGAATCCTCTCGGCGGCCTGGGCCCAGCGTGTGGCCGCAACAATTTTCCGGGAGACCGGACACTCGGTCCTGCGACTTCAGGTGGAGAGGGATGACGGAAGCGGCGGCAGGGAAGCGGCGGCGGCAGGAGGCGAGGGGGTCGTTTGCCAGAAAGTGGCCGCGGCTGCGGGGGAAGGACTTTCGCGTCGGGCCGAGAAGGCGCTGATTCGCGGGTGCGAGCATTTCGACTATGTGATGGTGGAAGTGGGCCGGGAAGTGGGCGCCGAAGTTTTCCGGGACATCTTACGACGCAGTCACGTCGTCTACCCGATCTTGCGACAAAATGGAGAGAGTCTCTTTGAGGTCAATTTGTTGAGCCGGGAATTGCGGGACCAAAAGCTGGCCACGATGCCGGTCCGACCGCTGGTGGTTTTGGGCGCCGACGAGAAAGCGCATGGTCTCAGCCGCTATATTGAGGAGTCGAGCAAATGGCAGGTGCACCTCTACCTGCGCGAGACCGGCGATGGGGGGAACCGGCTGGCGCAAAATTTGCGACGGGTCGGTCGGGAGATTTGCGGCCGGCAAGTTGGGCTGGCCTTGTCGTCCGGCGCCGCCCGGGGCTTGTCTCACATCGGAGTAATTCAGGTCCTTGAGGAAAATGGCCTCGAGGTGGATGTGGTCGCGGGCTCGAGCATGGGCGCCTATGTGGCTGCCGTCTGGGGAGCAGGCTATGACGGACGGGCGATGGAACAATTTGCCCGGGAACTGGAAGGCGATCGGGGACTGTGGAGCCTGCTGGATTTTTCGGTTTTTCCGCGGCGGGGTTTTTTGCTCACCGAAAGGGTCCGCCGCCGCCTGAAACGAACCATCGGCTCGCGGCATTTTTCTGACCTCGTCCGCCCTATCCGGGTCGTCGCCACCCGTCTCGATTCGCTGGAGCGGTCGGTCTTTTCCTCCGGCGATGTCGTCGAGGCGGTCCTGGCCAGCATCGCGATTCCGGGGATTTGCGTGCCGGTGCAGCTCGGGGATATTTCCTATATTGACGGCGGGATTTGTGACCCCATGCCGGTGGAAATCCTTCGTGAAATGGGAGTGGGAAAAATCATCGCGGTGAACACAATCGCGACGCCCGAGGCCCTGCGGATTTGTGAGGTCGAGCGGCCAAAACCTCAAATGCCCTCCTGGGGTTATCGGCTCAATAGCTGGGTCAACCCCTTCGCCCGGGGCAATGTCTTTGATACCATCTTGCGCAGCATTCATGCGGCCCAAACCCAACTGGCCGATGCCTCCTGCCGTCACGCCGACGTGGTCCTGCGGCCGCATGCCTGCGAGGGACGCTGGAATGATTTTGGCCATCCGGGGGCATTCATTTCCGCCGGCCGCGAAGCCGCCTGGGAGCAACTCCCAGCGTTGCGCGCCCTTTTTGCTTCTCCTCATGAAAATCCATCCCCAAAATCCTTGGCCTCCGCTGTCTAGGGAGGCCCTCCGCGCCCGCCAAGCCCGTACGCTCCGCGCCTACCTGCGCGATGTCGTTCTGCCCTTCCACCCGCATAGCCGGGAACAATTTTCCCGCTTGGGGTTGAGTTGGCGGGACATCCGCACGCTGGAGGATCTGGAGAAAATCCCCTTCACTTCCAAGATGGATTTTCAGGGCGAAAATGGGGAGAACCGCGACGGCAACCGGCCGTTTGTGATTGCTCCGGATGCGCGCGAATTGGCCCGGCGTCCCGGCACGATCTGGCGGGGGTTTTGTCACGGGCGCGCCCGGGTGCAGCGGGAACTGGAAGAGGAATTTCGTCCCATTCTGCTCACCAGCACCACGGGACGTTCGGCGGGACCGGTGCCATTTGTCTATACCGCCTGGGACTTGGAGAATCTCAAAGCCGCCGGGATTCGCCTGATGGAATTGGCCGGAGCGAGCCGGACGGACCGGTTGCTGAGCATGTTTCCCTTTGCGCCGCATCTGGCTTTTTGGCAGGCCCATTATGCGGCCACTGCGTTCGGGGTATTTTTGCTCAGCACGGGCGGAGGAAAAACACTCGGCACCGAGGGCAACCTCCGTCTCCTCGCCAAGATCCACCCGGACGTGATCATCGGGATGCCGACCTTTGTTTATCATGTCCTCCGGCAGGCTGCGGAACAGGGCCTCGCTTGCGGGAATCTGCGCACGCTCGTTTTGGGAGGGGAAAAAGCTCCCGAGGGGCTCCGGCAAAAGCTGCGCCACTTGGCCGGTCGTTTGGGTGCCGAGAAGGTGGACGTGGTCTCGACCTATGGATTTACCGAAGCCAAAATGGCCTGGTGCGAATGTCGCACCCCGGCGGGCGAGGAGCCCTCCGGCTACCACGTCTATCCTGATCTTGGCATTGTCGAAGTGATTGATCCGGAAACCGGGGTCGTTCAAGAGGACGGGCGCCCGGGCGAGATTGTTTTCACCGCCTTGGCGGCGAGAGGCACTTGTGTCTTGCGCTATCGTACCGGGGACCTCATCGCGGGAGGCCTCAGCCATGACCCCTGCCCCCACTGCCACGGCGGCTCGCCGCGGCTGGTGGGACGCATTTCCCGCCGGTCGGATTTTCGCGAACTGCAAATGGATAAAATCAAAGGCAACTTGGTTGATTTCAATGCCCTCGAACATGCCCTCGACGATCTTCCCGATCTGGGCAGCTGGCAGGTCGAGCTCCGCAAAGCGAATGACAACCCGCACGAGGTGGATGAGTTGATTGTCCATGCCGCCATGGGTGCCGGAGGAGACGAAGCCACCCTGGCCCGTGAAATCGAAAACCGCCTCATGGAGCAAACGGAACTGCGACCGAATCGGATTGCATTTCATACCGAGGCGGAGATTTGCCGTCTTCAAGGCGTCGGCGAAAAAATCAAAGAACAAAAAGTGGTCGATCATCGCATCACCGGCGAGGAGGCGTCATGAACCGGGTGGCGATTCTGGCCGGAGTGCGCACCCCCTTCGCCAAGATGGGAACGTCGCTGCGCGAACTCGATGCGGCCGATCTTGGTCGAACCGCCGTGGCCGCCCTGCTGGCCCGCACTGGCGTGGATCCGGCCCGGATCGATGAGGTCATCCTGGGATGTGTTGCCCAACCTCCAGACGCGCCCAACCTCGCTCGCGTCGTCGCCCTGCGATCAGGCATCCCCGAATCGGTCCCCGCCCTGACGGTGCAAAGAAATTGTGCCTCCGGACTGGAAGCCATTTTCGAAGCGGCCCGGAGACTCCGGATGGGCGAAGGTTCGCTCTATCTCGTCGGCGGCGTCGAGAGCATGTCTCAGGTTCCGTTCTTGTTCCCGCAAAGTGCAGCGCGGAAATTTTCCGCCGTGGCCGCGGCCAAATCGCCCCTCCAAAAAATCTGGGCCCTCGGGGCTCTGCGGCTAAAGGATTTCCGGCCCGTTCCGGGATTAAAACTGGGCCTGACGGATCCAGTCTGCGGTCTCAACATGGGCGAGACGGCGGAGGTGCTGGCGCGGGAATTTTCCATTGGGCGGGAGGCCCAAGATGCCTTTGCCCTTCGCTCGCATCGTCGGGCGGCGGCCTCGGATTTCCGGAACGAGATCACCCCGGCCTATGACACCCGGCACGGCCTTGCGATTGAGGAAGATAATGGCATTCGATCCGGACAAAGCCTCGCCGCTCTGGCGAAGCTGAAGCCAATTTTCGAAGAAGAAACCGGCACGGTGACTGCAGGCAATTCGTCTCAAATCACCGACGGAGCGGTCGCCTTGTTTTTGGGCACGGACGCGGTCGCTGCGCGTCTCGGGTTGACGCCGATGGGCTATTTGACCGGCTCAGCGGTGGTCGGGTGTGATCCTGTGCGGATGGGGATGGGGCCGGTCTTTGCCATTCAGCGTTTGCTTGCGGAGACGGGTCTCCGGTTGGAAGACGCCGATCGGGTGGAGATCAACGAGGCCTTTGCGGTTCAGGTCCTGGCGGTTCTCCAGCAATTGAAGTCCCTCGGGATCGGCGAGATCCCCGATGACCGTTTGAATGTCCACGGCGGGGCCATCGCCATGGGCCATCCGGTTGGCGCGACCGGAGCCCGCCTGGTCCTCACCGCCTTGGAGGAATTGCAAAACCAAAACCTCAACCGAGCCCTCGTCAGCCTCTGCGTCGGCGGGGGGCAGGGGGCCGCCGCCTGGCTGGAACGACTATGAACACGCTGGCAAAAAATTCTCCCCCTCCTGGGGTCAAACCGGATCTCCCGCCGATTCAGGTCGAAGAACTGGGCGAAGGAATCGTTTTGGCGCAATGGGACCGCCGCGATCGCCATGCCAATATTCTCGATTCCCACACCCTGCAAACGCTCGCCGGCCACCTCGAGGAATGGGAGCAGAGGGCTCGTGATGGGTCGCTGCGGGGGCTCATTTTTTGGAGCGCAAAGCCCAGCGTCTTCATCGCCGGTGCCGACATTCGGGAACTGGCCCAAGCCTCCAACCCCGGCGCATTGGTCGATCTCGGACAAAAGACCTTCTCCCGTCTCGCGGCCTTGCCTGTGCCGACGATTGCTGCGATCCATGGCGTTTGCGCCGGCGGGGGATTGGAGCTGGCCCTCGCCTGTACCGTGCGGATCGCCAGCCGGGATCCCGCCACCCGTATCGGGTTTCCAGAAGTCCAACTGGGCCTCCTTCCCGCCTGGGGCGGGTGCACCCGCCTGCCCCGTCTGGTGGGTTTGTCCAAGGCTCTCGCCATCATTCTCGGCTCCCGACTCTACCCCGGAGCCAAGGCCAAACGGCTGGGCCTGGTGGATGCCCTCGTGCCACGGGAACGGCTGATCACCCAGGCGCAAACCCTCCTTGCCCGCGGATCTTTTCCTCACCGGAGTTCTCATTTGTGGGACCTTCCCTTCGCCCCCATCCTGGCCGCCTGGGCGCGGCGAAAAGTCGAGAAATTGACGGGCGGAAATTACCCCGCTCCGTTGGTCGCGATCGGGGTCGTTACGGCCGCCCAGCGGCACAGCATCTCCGATTCCCTCGCGGCGGAGAAATCCGCCATTCTCAAATTGGCCGCCACAGACGCCTGTCACAATTTGCTCCGGGTTTTCCTCCTCCAGGATCGCGCCAAACACCTCCCTGCCCCCAAGGCCCGCACGGTGCGAAAGACCGCCGTGATCGGCGCCGGAGTGATGGGCTCGGGAATTGCCCAATGGATTGCCGCTCGCGGGTGGCCGGTCGTTCTTCGCGATGTCGGGGCGGAACCCCTCGCCCGCGGACTCCAACGGGTGGAGCGGCTCTTTTCGCAGGCGCAAAAGCGGGGCCTCATGACCGCCACAGAGGCGAGGGCGGCCCGGGATCGTCTGGTGCCTTCGGCGGGAGCGGGTTCTCTCGCCAGAGTCGATCTTGTCGTGGAGGCCGCCGTGGAACGAATGGACGTGAAAAAAGCGCTCTTGGCCGCCCTCGAGATCGGACCGGAAACCATCTTTGCCACGAACACATCCGCCCTTTCCATCACCACCTTGGCGGCCACCTTGCCGGATCCGAGCCGGCTCGTGGGGATGCATTTTTTCAATCCCGTCCACCGGATGAAATTGGTCGAAGTCGTCCGAACGGAATTTGCCTCCCCGGAAGCCGTGGATACGGTTGTCGCCTTCACCCAAGCGATCGGAAAATTCCCCGTGATCGTGCGGGACAGTCCCGGGTTTTTGGTCAACCGGCTCCTCCTCCCCTACTTGCTCGAAGCTGTGCGCACCTTCGAAGGCGGGGTGGACATGATGGAAATTGACCGCACCCTGCGGGAGTTTGGGATGCCCATGGGCCCACTGCGTCTCCTGGACGAAATTGGTCTCGATGTGGCCGCCGAGGTGGGCAAGACCTTGTGCGGAGCCTTTCCGGATCGGCTCCAAATGCCGACCTTGCTGGAAAACCTCGACCCGTCTCTCCGCGGCCGCAAATCCGGGCTCGGGTTTTATCGCTACAAAAATGGACACGTCGCCGGAGTGAATCCAAAATTGTCCAATCGGCGGTCGCCGCAAGTCGCACCCGATGATCTCGCCGCCCGGCTCCTCAGGCCTCTGATCGAAGAAGCGGCCCGCTGTCTGGATGAAAAGGTGGTTGCCGATCCTGAGACGATTGATTTTGCCATGATCATGGGCACGGGATTTGCCCCCTTTCGCGGAGGACCTCTCCGCACGGCCGACGCCGAGGGCTGGGGCCCGTCGGGGCGAAAATTTTATCCCGAGGAGAAATCGCTATGAGCACGCCAGAGACAGAATCACCCATCGACACATCGCATCACCCGGCCGGAGAACGAGCCGCTCTGGAGATCACCGAGGCGGCCCGCGAGGCCACCGGCAAGGAACGCACTTTTGTCGGGAATCTCTTTTTTGGGCGGCTGGATTTTTCCGGATTGGCAAGCCTGGCCGTTCGGGCTTCGCCCGATCCGTTGCCGCCGGGTTTTCCCTGGCAAAGCGAGGAGGATCGCGAGAGCGGAGCGACCTTCCTGCGCAAACTGGAAGATTTTCTTCGCGACCAGGTGGACCCGGACGCCATCGACGCGGAGGGAGAAATTCCCGACTCGGTTCTGGACGGATTGGCGGCCTTGGGCGCGTTCGGAATCAAGATCCCGACCGAATATGGCGGTCTCGGTCTTTCGCAGTTCAACTACTGCCGCGCGGCGATGTTGCTAGGGAGCACGTGTGGGAACCTCACCGCTCTGCTCAGTGCCCACCAATCCATTGGCGTTCCCCAACCGTTGTTGCTTTTTGGCACCGAGGCTCAAAAGAAAAAATACCTGCCTCGAGTCGCGGCAGGAGAAATTTCTGCCTTTGCTCTCACCGAGGCCGAAGCGGGATCGGACCCGGCCCGGATGGAGACTCACGCCGAGCCCCGCGGAGACGACTTTATCCTCAATGGTCGCAAGATGTGGTGCACCAATGGCACCCGCGCCGGCGTCCTCGTCGTCATGGCCAAGACTCCGCCGAAAGAAATCCACGGACGGATCCGCGATCAAATCACCGCCTTCATCGTCGAAACCAGTTGGCCGGGAGTGAAGGTCGTGCAGCGCTGCCGTTTCATGGGGCTGCATGCTCTTTACAATGCGGTCATCGATTTTCACGATGTCGTCATTCCGCGGGAAAACATTCTCCTTGCGGAAGGCAAGGGATTGCGGGTCGCTTTGAGTACCTTGAACACCGGCCGACTGACCCTTCCCGCCGCCTGTGTCGGTCTCGCCAAGCGGTGTCTGGCCATCAGCACGCGTTGGGGAAACGAACGGGTCCAATGGGGAAAACCCATCGCCGAACACGCGGCCATCGCCGACAAAATTGCCGCCATGGCCGCGGCCACCTTCGCGATGGAATCCATCACCATGCTCACTGCCAGTTGGGTCGATCAGGGGCGGGAAGATTTCCGGCTCGAATCCGCTCTCTGCAAAATGTTGGCCAGCGAATGGACTTGGCAAATCGTCAACGACACCATGCAAATTCGAGGTGGCCGTGGCTATGAAACCGCCGCCTCCCTGCGGGAGCGAGGAGAGGCGCCGGATCCGGTCGAGCGGATGCTCCGCGATTCCCGGATCAACACCATCTTTGAAGGTTCGAGCGAAATTATGCGCCTCTTTGTGGCCCGCGAGGCACTGGATCCTCACCTTAAAATTGGCGGTCCTGTGTTGGACTCCCGCCTGCCTCTGACCGTTCGGGCCAAGGCGGCATTGCGAGCGGGCCTCTTCTACAGCCATTGGTATCCCGGATGTTGGTGGCCGCGCGGCACCGGCGCCAAGTGGGCTCCCCGTTGGCATGAACCGACTCGTTGGTGCGAAACCACCAGTCGCCGACTCGCCCGGGAGCTTTTTCATCACATGATCCAAAAAGGCCCGGCCTTGGAAAAACACCAGTTGCTCCTCGGCCGCTTCGTCGAAATTGGGGCGGAGGTGTTTGCGCTTTCTGCGGTCCTCGCCCGCGTGCAAGGAATGGCTTCCGCCGGGGCTCCCCCGCCGGAATGGACGCTGGCCGACTATTGCTACCGCTCGGCCCGGCTCCGGGTCGAAGCCCGCTTCCACGCCATCGCGCACAATCTGGATTGGGCGGGATTCCAACTGGCTGGTGAACTGGGAAAAGAAGTTCCCCGCGTCCTCCTTGACGGGATCGTACGGTGAGTTGGTCACCGAAGATCCCGAAAATCAAGATCGACTCCCCAACAAAATTTATCGATAAGACGGGATGGATACACCTCCGCCACCCCCGTCGCAGCAACCCGGTCCAACGTCCCCAGCCAACTTGAACGAACGCCAATGGAAAATTATTCTCCATTTGAGTGCGCTGATTGGTTTCGTTTGTCCGGCCGGAAATATCATTGGGCCGCTCATAGTTTGGCTGATCAAGAAGGAACAACTTCCGGGCTTGGAACCCGAAGGACGCAAGGTGCTTAATTTCCAGATCTCCTACACGATCTATGTAATCGCAGCCATGATTTTTGCGGCGGTGGCTTCCTGCCTGATCGTTCCAATTGTTCTGCCTATCGTGGTGGGCATTGCTTGGCTTGTTTTCACCATCATCGGAGCTGTCAAAGCCAGTAATGGCGAAGACTATACCTTCCCTGCAGTGATTAAGATCCTTTGACCGGTCTGCCGGCCGGCCCTTGAAAATTCTCATTGGAGAGGACGGCCCGGGCCTAGGGGGCGATCTGGCCTGGCGGGCATGTTGATATTTTCCCCGGCTTGCCAGCCCGACTGGAATTCGGGAATAATCCGTCCATGATCTCATTGCCTGACTACTTGAAGCCTTTGGAGCGCGTGACCAGTCCTTTTCCGGAAAAGGCAGTTAAGGAGGCCATCGCGAGACGAGAGGAAAGCATTCCAATTTTGTTGGAAGCCCTAGAATGGACGATTGAGCATGCGGACGAGGTCCCTGACGATTATATGTTTCATGAATGCGCCCTCCGGTTGTTGGCGCAATTTCGGGAGACTCGGGCCTTTGATCCTGCCCTCCGTCTGACGAAGCATCCCCTCGCCAACGAGCTGATTGGGGATACCCTTTGCGCGGATTTGGGCTCCATCCTGGGGTCGGTGTCCGGGGGTGATTTGGGACCAATTTGCGAACTGATCGAGGATGAGGAGGCGGATGAATTTGCGCGAGCCGCCGGCTTGCAGGCCCTAGGAGCGCTCTGCCGGGCGGGGCAGCTTTCCCGGGAGAAATTCTCCAGAATCCTGGGCGAATTTTTCGCAGGAAAATTGGAAAGAAATGAGGGGTTCGTTTGGACCGCTCTCGCCGATGTGTGTGTAGTTTTTGGTTTTTCGGAACACTTGGAGGCCGTTCGCCAGGCTCGCGTTGAGGGTTGGGTCGATCTCGAGTTCGATGACTGGGACCACATGGAAGAAAGGATGAAATCGGATCGGTTTGATCAGTCTGAATCCAGGTATTACCTGCTCATTGAGGACATGGCGGACACGATGAGAGACTGGTATTGTTTCACCCCGGAAGCGGCTTTTGCCAGTGATGACGAAGATGAGGATGGGGAGGATCTGCCCGACGACGAGCCCTCCCGGAATGAACCTCGGGAGGAAATCTCCCCCTCGGATGCTCCGTCCCAGCCGCTGCAGGGCGTTTCTAAACCGGGCCGCAACGATCCCTGTCCCTGCGGGAGCGGGCAAAAATTCAAGAAGTGTTGTGGGTGAGATTTGGGGGATTTGGAGCGAACGTTCCCATCCGCGCCGGAGGTCAGTCGTTCAGTCCGCCGTCTCCCGCTCGACGGCCCGGGCTAAAAGCCAGAGATAGTCTGACACTCGGTTGAGATAGATGGCGATGGGCCCGCCTGCGATTGGGGGATCTAGCGCCAGCAATGCCCGTTCGGCCCGGCGGGCTGCGGTGCGGGAGAAATCAAAAGCTGCCGATTCCGGGTTGGCCCCGGGGAGGACCCAATCGGTCACCGGCGGTTGGTCATTTTCCAGCGCCGCCACTCCGGCATCGAGCCAGGTCAGTCGCTCCGGATCCAGGAGGGGGATTTTCCGATGGGGAGCCTCGTCCCCGTCGGGGGCGCCCGCAATGGCTCCCATGATCATGATCAAATCCTTTTGAATCGCCTTGACGGCATCCTGTCTGGCGTCATTGGCACTGGCCGCCCTGGCCAACCCGAGCGCCGACATGAACTCGTCGCAGGCCCCGACCGCCTCGATCCGCAGATCCGTCTTCGCCACCCGGCGACCAAACAACAAATCCGTCTTCCCGCTATCTCCACGTCGCGTTGTAATCATGGGTACGGATTCAACACTCTCAACGACCGACCCGCCATCGCCAATGTCAACGGAAGCGAACCTGAGACCGAAGTCGTTACCCGCGGGCCGATGCGGGTGGGCTTGAGCTCAATGCAGCGGGAACTTCCAAAACGTTGCAATCCGTACGTTTCCACCGCACGGGTCGAGGAGGAGAACATTCGGTTCGATAACGAAGTCGTCACCGGGGTGAATTTGGATGCTTCCGAATTGGGCTGGCGCGGCCCGGGAGCGAGCCTCCTCGGCCTTGTCCGTTTCCCCTTCGATGCCGATTGGGGAGGGGGAATTGGGTGGATGACGGGAAGGTTACGCGAAGAGTGCGGGTTGGAGTCCAGCCTTTAGGCTGTCCGGAACACGCTAAAGCGTGAACTCCAGCGGTCCCCCCGAGGGTTGGTAGTTTTCCCCCCATGCACCCAGCAGAATTGCTGCCTGTGCCAAAGATCATCAATGGCCCTTGGCCAAGGTCTGAGAAAATCCCATTGCGAGACAGGCCGCCATCGGATCATGTTCACTCATGAGTCCGTCCCCGCGACCTCCCCGCTTCCAACCTCCTGAAACCTGTCCGATTTGCGGCGAGGAAGTTCCTCCCCGCGCTTTGGCCTGTCCGGAATGTGGTGCCGATGAGAATTCGGGCTGGCGAGAAGATGGGGAAGACGAGGAAAGCTTCGACTATGATGAATTTGTCGAGAGGGAATTCAAAGCTGGCCGCCCCAGACGGTCCCTGCATCCACTTTGGATTGTCACCGCGATCATTCTGCTGGCCGCCTTTTTCTGGTGGATGGCGGGCTGGTGACGAGGGAGCTAACTCCATCTTCTCCTTTCCCCCACCTCCCTCAACCGGGAAAAACCTTGCAATGACACCACTAGGGCCCAAGTTGGGTGGGATGACTTTTCTGTGCAAACTTTCCTGCGGCGGACATGTGCCCGCTTACGAGGTTGCCTCAAAGGGCCTCCAGTTCATGGGATTGCTTGATCCCTAGGCGGCCTTTCATCCGTATTTTTCTCCCCGGCTTCTAACCCCGTCCCGCGTCGTGAATCCCATTGGATTTCACGGCTAATTCACCCACGCCGCGCCACTTTTCGACGTGTGCACCTGATTACCTATCCATTCATGACTGAAAACACCACAGCCCAA
>Ga0209491_10003108_pt1 | contig 28023 bp, 24 predicted proteins | sample BON02_FD_187213 | JGI IMG/M metagenome (GOLD analysis project Ga0209491, IMG submission 187213) | Freshwater microbial communities from Lake Bonney liftoff mats and glacier meltwater in Antarctica - BON-02 (SPAdes) (version 2) | ecosystem: Environmental > Aquatic > Freshwater > Ice > Glacier...
AAAAAACCGGGCGCTTGGTGGGATCCCTCTCATGCCGATGCCATCGCCAGCCTTCGTGTCCTCCGCGCCAACGGCCAATGGCTCTCCCTCTGGCGCAACTAATCACCCATCACTTCTAATTACACCCCTCACTAACCGGCCAAACCTGCGCCTAAAATAACAATCATTGCGCAAACCTCCCCCTCCTTGTAAGAGTAAAATACCCCCATGAAAACGATCCTCACCCCCATCGACTTTTCCGACGCCAGTTCCCCCGTGATTGATGCCAGCGTCGAACTAGCCCAACAAATGAACGCCGATCTGGTCCTGCTTCACGTGGTGACCGCTCCGGTCTTGGCTAGCGAATACGGCCTGGTCATGGAAAACGTCTCCAAAATCATCTCCGCCGCGGAAAAAGCCTCCGCGACCAGGCTCCAACACCTGTGCGAGCAACTCGCGGCACGTAACATCACGATTCGGAGTCGGCAGGAGGTCAGCACCCCCGTGGAATCCATTCTCTCGATCGCCGCAGAGGAAAAAGTGAGCTACATCGTGATGGGTTCCCACGGACACTCCGCGCTCTACGATCTCCTTGTCGGCAGCACCACCCACGGCGTCCTGAACAAAGCCCCTTGCCCCGTGCTGATCGTGCCCGCGGGCAGTAAATAGAATCACTTTGCTGACGGAAATCATCTCCTCGACCTTAGCAGATCAAAAATCGCGGAAGCCGAGCCGCGAGTAAGCGGTAACGTGCGCGCCCCGGAGCGCTGATTTATGCTTAAATCTCGGCGAGAATGTAAGGCAGATGACTGCGATCATTGTGGTCGTTGATCCTGACTCACGTGGTCAATTCTACCCTCCATCCACTCGGCTGGCGCGAGAATGACTGACCGACCGCCCCTCCTCAAAATGCCAATCCTAGCGCGCACGGACAAGAGACCACCAGCACCGCCGTCACCACGGCGCCCGCGTGCAATCCATCCCCGGTGGCAATCCACCAACTCAAACCCGCGACCGCCGCGATCACGAATATCGCGATCAAGTATCCCTGTATAACGCGTTCGATCAACCGCTCGCCTTCGGCCTTTCGCTCCACTGGTTCGAGCAGTTCAGCCAGGGTTGAACTCGCCCAATCCTGCGTCGCTTCTAAGCGCACTGCGGCACGACCAACGTTCTGCGCCCCTGCCGCTACCATTTGATTTGCGCGAAATGTGCGTGATTCTGATTCGCCGTTTATCCACGCGAGGTTCAAATCCGCCTCGTCACTCTGAAGCCGCGCCTCAACTGGCACCGTCTGCCCCATCGCCACCGCAAAAACCATCCCCGGACTCAACTCCTCGGGTGGTAAATCTCGAACGACTCCATCCGCTCCAAATACTTTGAGCCGCGGTGGCGTCGGCTGCTGCGCCAGCAGCCGCCGCTGATTCCTCTCCACCGCCACGACCTGCGCCCACCGCCCAATCAGCATCAACAAAATGAAACCACTCACGAAATCAAAATACGTGTAAGCCTCCTGCCCGGTTACCCAGCCGTAGAAAGATCCGACATAAGCCCCCCCAATCCCCACCGCAATCGGAAGGTCGATATGGATTACCCTATCCCGTAAAGCCCGCACGGCTCGCGCCAGAAAATAGCCCCCGCCCGCCAACAAACTCAGCGTCCCAAAACCCAGCGCCAGCGTGTTGAACAAACCCGCGTAGGTGAACCCCGCTTCCATCCCGAAATACGCCGGCAGCGTGAACAACATCACGTTCATCGTGAACGCCGCGCACAACCCAATCCGTCGCACGAGGTCACGACTTTCCGCGGGTGCCGCACTCGCCGAACCCGCCGGCCCCAAGAGATAATTAAACCGCTGCAGCGTCGTCGCAAATTCCGCCGCGGAAAATGGAGCATCACCGCCCTCTCGCCAACTGAGTCTGACCTGCCCCGTCTGCGCATTGATCTCTATCCGCCCCGCACCGTCCATTTTGGTAAACACCCGCTCGATTAGCCAAACACAACCCGCACACGAGAGCCCCTGTACCGAGAGCAAAAGTCGGGGAGTCTTTCCACTCTGCGCCGCCGCCTTCTCTTCCGCTATGACCTGGAGCTCGGTCAACCACCCAAAATCTCTCGACTGACCGAGCACCGCATCCGCCGGGGCCGTGACGTCATCCTTAATTTTATAGAACGCGCCGAGACCTTCGGCGTGAATTAAGCGATGCACGTAGGCGCAGCCCGCACAACAGAACTCGCCCTGCGAAGTCGGTGCCCCGCAGTGTAAACACGTCCGCTGGGCTTTCCCCTTTGACCGCTTAGCCCGGGGCGCAGAATCGGGAATTAGTGACACAGGAAATTCTCAATTGAAGGACCGTCGAAGCCCAACGTGGCGCGCAAACGCCAACTGATGATCAACGCCGCCACCACCGCGAGCCCTGTTTGAAAACGGGCTAGGGCTAAGGGGGAAAGATGCCGTCGAATCCACCCAAACTGGCTCTGCGCCAGCCACAGTAACGGCACCGTTCCGATCCCAAACGCCAACATGAACTCCGCCCCTCGCAGGGCCGATCCCGTCATCGCCGACAACGCGATTAGAAAATAGAGCGGACCACACGGCAGTAGCGGCGTCAGCCCGCCCATCGCCGCCGCCACCTGCACCCGCGGCCGAGTTCGCATCTTCGCTTGGATCTTCATCAACCAACGCGAGAGCCAAATCATCCGCGGCAGTCGATGATCGAGCCGCATCGCGACCAAACCAAAAAATACCACCAGGAACCAAGGAAACCAGCGCACCACCTCGGCCGAGAAGAAGGTGCGCGGCACCGCCCCCATCGCTCCTGCGATTGAGCCCAATGTCACGTATCCAGCAATTCGCGACACATGGTAAATCGAATTAATCGTGGTCGAATCCACTTTTTCGCCCCGCGTCGGGCCGAGCATACAGGCCAAGGGTCCACACATTCCTGCGCAGTGCAGACTGGTGACCAGACCCGCGAGTAACGCGGCCGTGGGAGTGTTGATTGAAGCCAGGTCCATGCCGCTAAGGTTGGCGGTGCTCCAACGGCACCGACTCCACCGGATTATCCGATGCGAGAGTGAACAAAACGCTCCAGGCCAACGCCATGAGTCCAAAAACTAAGCCGACTCCAATCCACAACGACCGGGATGAATTCTTGGCCAAATCTTGCGGTGTCTTGCTCACGGAGAATCCTCTCTCAGCAATTTTGGATCGGGTCCAATAAACTCGATTTCCCGGCGCAGCTCAAATCCCTCCGCCCCTGCGTGCAAGACCAACTCCAGCGGAAACTTTCCGGTGTATTCCGAGCGAGGGACTTGCATCACGAGAGGAAATACCTCTTCCCCCAACGGACCGACTTTAACCGTTCCAGTGAACCCGGTGAGAGTAAAAGCCGCCGGGGCTCCGATGACTTCCAGAGAGAAAGATTGCACTGACTCGCGCTTGTTCACGATCCGGACCAGATACTGATTTCTCACCGCCTCATCACTCACAATGTAGGGGGCGCCTGTCATCCGTGTCACCCCCATATTGGCCGGACGCACGGTGGAAATTGACCACCCTGCCACCGCCATTCCCACCACCAGCAAAATGGAATACATGATCGTGCGTGGTCTGATCCACTGCGTTTTCCCACCCTCCAAACCGTTGAGTGAATCATAGCGAATCAGCCCGGTGCGCCGTTTCACTTTCGTCATGATCTCGTCACATGCATCAATACACGCCGAGCAACCAATGCACTCCAGTTGCAGACCGTGCCGAATATCAATTCCCGTCGGGCAAACTTGCACGCAACGATTGCAGTCAATACATGCCCCCGCTTCCGGATCCGTCACGTGGCCTCTCGGTTCCCCCCGCCTCTCGTCATAGCCGATCACCACCGTGTTATCATCGGTGAGCGCAGACTGCAATCGACCGTAGGGACAAATTACAATGCATAACTGCTCGCGGAACCAAGCGAAGTTGAAGTAATTCACTCCTGTGAAAACGAACACAAACAGGAAAGCGCCTCCGTGTTCCTTCGGCGCCGTATGCATCATATTCCAGAGCTCAGCCAGCGAAACATAGTACGCTAGAAACAGATGGGAGATCACGGCCGAAACGGTCACGAAAGCAATCTGCTTGGCCGTGCGCTTCAGGATTTTCTCTTTGGTCCAACTCGATGCGTCGAGGCGACGACGTTGCACCGCATCCCCTTCAATGAACCGCTCAATTGGTCGATAAACGTGTTCCAGAAAGACCGTCTGCGGGCACGCCCACCCGCACCAGAGACGTCCCAACAAGGAAGTCACAAAGAACAATGCAAATCCCAATCCCGTAATGGCAAAAAACAGCAACCACGCATCTTGAAACGCGAGGGTCAGCCCGAACAAATGAAACCGCCGCCCTCCTACATCCAAAAACACGGCGGGATGATCGCCTATATCGATCCACGGCAGCGAAAGGTAGATCGCGATCAACAGCAGACCGGTCCATCTCCGATGCTTGGAGAAAAAACCCCGGACGTCGGCAGGGTGGAGGAAGAATCGCGAACCATCGTCGCGAATCGTAGTGACTGAATCAATACTGGGTCGACTGGGCTTTGGCATTTATTGTTTTAAACTTAGAGGGAGAGTCGGATTTAGGCCCGACTCCCTTATTGAACATCATACACCACTAGGGTGCCTCGTGGTAACTTAAAATATACGCCACCACCGCCGCGGACTTTTCCGCGCCCAGCACCGGTCCCCAAGCTGGCATGCCCTTGAGCAACACGCCTTTAGCAACCACCCCGTAGAGGGCCATCGGCTCGGCGCCATGCACCCACTCTTCATCGGTCAAATCAGGACCGATCGCCGCCGGGTTCTCTGTTTTACCTTTGAGACTGGGCAAATGACACGCCGCGCACAATGAATTGAAAGACGTTTTGCCTTCTTCAATAATCAAGGCCTGTTGACTCATCGCCCACAAGTTTGCGTCGGTCAGCTCGAAGCTGGTTTTCATGCGCTCAGCCTCGATTCGAGCGATCTCAGCTTCCACCCTCGGGCCATCTTTCTCGGGCAAACCGGATTGCGCATAGTAAAACCAATACGCGATCGAGAACGCGATCGTGATGTAGAGCGTGAACAACCACCAATTAGGCAGGCGTTTATTGTATTCCTCGATACCATCGTAGACGTGCTGACGCACGCTGCCTTCTACCGGAGGCGTGTGTCTTTCGGCATCACTCATGGCCGATCAGGATTTGACGGTTTTACCTCGTCCTCGAACGGGAGTTGCGCGAGTCGATCGGTTTGGGAACGGCGCATCCGGAGGGTCCGATACATGATCGTGACGTAGACGGAAAGCGCGGTAACAAAGGCGACGAGGGTGAAAATCGTCGTCCAGTCTTCAATGAAGATACGTTGAAACATTATTTTACGGGGTTAAAAATTAGGAGGCTTAGTGCCGGGCTGCTAGCGGCGTGACGACCTCGTAGTGGCCCATCTGCTGGAGGTAAGCGATGAGTGCAACGATCTGCTTTTCCGGGCCGATGTAGATGCCTTCGGTTTTGAGATTCGCGGCGATAGCGGAAGCTTGGATCATGACGTTGGTCTTGATTTCTTCGGCCGTCATTTCGGGATACGGCACGCCGAGGGTGCGCTGCACGGCCAGCTTCGAAGTCAATGCATCGATGTCGGTATCTTTCTCCATCAACCAAGGATAGTTTGGCATGTTGGATCCCGCTGAAATCTGGCGCGGATCCTCCATATGACGGAAGTGCCAAGAGTCTGGATACTTGTCGCCCACCCGCGCCAGATCCGGACCGATGCGGCGTGACCCCCACTGGAAGGGTCGATCATAAATCGATTCACCCAAACGAGAATAGTCCCCGTAACGCATGACGTCGGGCACCAGCGTGCGAATCATCTGCGAGTGGCAATTGTAACAGCCCTCGGTGACGTAAAGATCACGTCCCGCCAGTTCGAGTGGGGAGTAAGGGATCTGCAACCGTTCTTCCACGTTGGCCGCCTGTCGGGTCACAATACCAGGAATGATTTGCACCAAACCACCAATCGCGACCGAGATGAACACGAGCACCGAAAATGGAGCGGCACTCACCAACAGTCGCTCATACCATGCGGCCCAACGTTTGCCGCGGGATTCGAAGTGAACCCAGGCCAAAATTACGGCCAGTGAGGATCCCACGAGCCCGACGATCTGCAATATCGGTCCGCCAAACAACCAAACACAGACGAAGAGTGTGCCGATGGCGGAAAAGATGACCGGAGGATTCCAGAGAGTGACAATCGCCCCGAGAGGACGCTCCTCTTCGGGCCCATCGTCTTCCACCACCACTTCCCGAGTGCCATTGACCGCCTGTGATCCCTTGATCGTGCGGAAGATGTTATAAGCCATCACCAACCAGCCTACCAAATAGAGCCCGCCCCCGACGACCCGTAGGAGCATGAGGAAACGAATCGAATTCAACGTATCCAGGAAGTTGGGATAGGTGAGCAATGTGCCACTTTCCGTCGTGGAGTTGAGCATCAAACCTTGGGTGATCCCGGAGGTCCACATCGCCGCCACATAGAGTAGGATACCAAAGAGTCCTAACCAGAAATGTAAGTTTGCCAACGCCTTTGAATGCAGCGGCTTACTCCATAGGCGAGGGGCGAGGAAGTAGAACATACCCGCGGCCATGAAGCCATTCCAGCCCAAGGCGCCCGCATGCACATGACCGATAATCCAATCGGAGTAATGGGCGAGCGCGCTCACGGACTTAATTGAAAGCAGCGGCCCCTCGAAGGTCGCCATCCCGTAAAATGTAATTCCCGCCGCGAAGAATTTAATCACCGGATCGGTGCGCAATTTCGACCAGCCGCCCCGCAGCGTGAAAAGACCATTCAGCATGCCGCCCCACGAGGGAGCCCAGAGCATGAGTGAAAAGGTCATGCCCAACATCTGCAGCCAATTCGGCAACGCGGTGTTCAACAGGTGATGAGGGCCTGCCCAGATGTAGACGAATACCAGCGACCAGAAGTGGATAACCGATAGCTTGTAGCTATACACCGGTCGCTCTGCCGCTTTCGGCAGAAAATAATACATGATACCTAGAATCGGTGTGGTCAGGAAGAAGGCCACCGCGTTGTGCCCATACCACCATTGCACCAACCCATCTTGGACTCCCGCAAACACCCCGTAACTGTGTGTCCAACTTGTTGGAATCGAGAGGTGATTTACGATGTAGAGCATCGCGATCGTGATGATCGTCGCGATGTAGAACCAGATCGCCACGTAGAGGCTCCGTTCATGGCGACGCGCCAGCGTCCAGAAGAAATTGATCCCGAAAACGACCCAGATCAGCGCGACCGCGATATTGATCGGCCAAATCAGCTCCGCGTATTCCTTCCCGCGAGTCAGTCCGAGTGGCAGCGTGATTGCCGCCGACAAAATGATCGTTTGCCACCCCCAGAAATGAAGGGACGACAAAAAGTTGCTGGTCAGTCGCGCTTTGACGAGTCGCTGCGTCGAATAATAGACGCCCGCAAACATCATGTTGCCGACCAGCGCAAAAACCACCGCGTTGGTGTGCAACGGACGCAGCCGACCAAAAGTCAGATAGGAGGTATTAAAATTGAGCTGAAAGAAATTCAGCTGTGACGCGATTAGAACGCCCACCAGCATACCAACGGCTCCCCAAATGATGGAGGCGAGCATGAACTGGCGGACGACCTTGTCGTTGTATTCGATCGTTACTTTGCGAACGGACATGGGCAGATTGGTTAGATAATTGAGGCGGGGTTTCGGCGAATATTACCCGTTGGCGTGGGACTGGGTCTCGCCCCGACGAAGGCATCCCACGCAAGGAGGACGTTCACCCGTCTTACACCCACAATTCTTGTGGACGACTGCTCTAGGTTGATGCCCTGGGGCCCTCCTCGACTTGGGCGAAGGCACCATTCGCGGAATCTCTTCTGCTAGCGGCAACAGCGCATCGCTTTCGGCGGAACTAAACCGCTGGCGGCCATGCTCCCGCAGGAAGAAGAGCACAAACGTAAAGACTAGGCAGAGACTGATGGCGAGAGTGAGGGGGATGACAGACATATGCGGGGAAAAGTGTTTTCGAGAGGCGATCACCCTACCCGATTCCATCTGCCCCGGCTCCGCGCAGGTTGCGATGCACTGCGCATATCTTGTGAATCTGACGACGCGTCCGTTGCTATCCACCTTCTGAACACCCTCAATGAGCGCCATCCTACGCACGCGCATCATTTGCACTTAAAAGATCAAGATGCGGTCACCTCTGAACAATCTACGCGGAGCAAGCTTAGCCCGAATCTGGCAAGATCGATAGCATGCACGAAAGCTTCTTGCACGCATTGCAGACCCAGCGCTCCAGCCTCCGGCTACGGTGGGAAGACCTCCTGCGGGCAGAGCGAGTCACCTCCCCTCTCGCCCAGCCGGACTCTCTCGTGTATTTAATGGATTGGACTCTCGATTCGTTGTTCAGCGAGCTCAAACAGCCTCTATACAGACGCCATCGAAACCGGTCGCCCCATCGTGCCTTCCGCCAACACTGCGTTTGCGGGCTAAATCCGTTGCTCGGCTATTTCGCCACGGCAGAACAGGCGATTATCGAAGTCCTGTTTTTAAGTGACGACACTTTCCTGTTCCTCGATCCGACTGAACGGAGTTCTAGTTTGGTTGACCTGAAAAACGCGCTAAGTGAAGTCGCCCGCCGGGAGATTGATTCGTTCTGCGCAGTCTGTCAGAGTAAACCCAGCCCCGCCCCCCCTAAGAGTGCGGGAACCGACCAACCGACGCTCCACTCAGCTTAAGCGACCGCTTTCCCGTGAATTTTTTCCCGGTAGGACGTCGGGGCCTCACCCGCCACTCTGCGGAAGACTCGATTGAACTGCGAAAGCGACTGAAACCCGGCCTCAAACGCCGCTTCACTAATCCGTTTATGCGGATTTATCAGTAGATTTTTCACCTTCTCGACCCGAACCCGGGCGAGATAGTCGGTAAACGTCATCCCCGACGCTTTCTTAAACATTTTGCAGAAATAAAACGCGCTCATGTTCACCGTCCCCGCCACTTCATCAAGGGAGAGTTCGTCCGCATGGTGATCAGCAATGAACTTCCGGGCTTTGGTGATCGAAGGAGCCTCAGCCGAATCCTCCTTCACCATCAACTGGTTACTGACCGACGAGAGATGCTGCGCAAAAATCGAAAGCAATCGCACAATCGACTCATATTGCTTCTTAGGCACCACTCGCGTCTGAAACCATGCATCTTCCAAAGACTTTAAGTTCACATCAGTGCCATACTTAAGAATCGAACGCGTCACCGTGGTGAACTGCTTTTTGGTCGGCGTATGACTCAAAATCTGCCCGGTTTGTAAAAAAGCGACCAAGTTTTCTCCCACGCGAATAGGCACCGACGAGTCACACAATCCCGCGAAGCATTTTAGAGTCTTGGGTTCCATACAGGCCTCTTCCTCCATCTTGGCCTGAAGCTGCAAACAGGCCGCACAAGTATGGTTCGATTTTGCCATCAGGGCACAAAACAGATTTTCATTCGGGTCCTTCCGATGCGGCAGGTGAAAACTCTCGATCGCTCGCAGATTTAAAGGCAGTCCGGTCGTATCCCTAAATGCCCCTTGGTAGTCCTTGAAAATCTGGGACTCCTCGAGCTGCGCGACCATCGCGCGACTTCGCTTTGCAGGTGAGATCGGTAGGGTCATGGTCGTAACAACTACGTAGAGTTGTGACCTGATTCAACCGGGAAACCCCAAGCCCGTAACAAAGAATCAACCTTGTTTCTCCCTGCTATCTTCTCTTCTGACTTAAAATAGGATTTACAGCCCACCGATCACTTCTACTTTGCGTCCTTCTTCTCTCCTTTGCCCGGGTGGCGGAATTGGTAGACGCAGCAGACTCAAAATCTGCCGACGAAAGTTGTGTGGGTTCGAGTCCCACCCCGGGTACCATTGGAAAACCAATGACTTCGTAGATAAGGGACGAGAACCCACCCAGTGGGTTTGACGGAGTTTCGCCCGCGAAACGGAGATGGGGCGCTCCCCCGGAGTGAGTCCGCAGGACTGAGCAGAACACGCTCACCAGTCCCACCTCGCTTTGAATCGAATTACGCCTCGTTGGCGTTTTAGAAACCAATTTTTTCGTTGGCACGACAGTCCGATTGAGGCGCAACTTAGTTGCCACCGCGAAACATTTCTGGTGCGCTCCCTTCGAGCGAGTGCACCGGACTAAGCCAAAGGCTAACCAATCCCGAGAGAGGGGCTCTGAGGAATTTCAATTGAGTCGCCAAAAATTATGAGCAGGCCCAATTCGTGATCAAAATACGAGCAGAGTGGCTGAGGCTTAATCACTCATCCGCGTCTGGAACGACCACTCAGCCCCTTCTCAGTGGCGGTCTCGTAAAAAATCACGCAGCCTTAATCTAAGGTATGTTTCTATAAATAATAGACTTAAAAATATTCAGCCTAGATTTTGTTAAAAAATACTCGATAATTTTGAACGTAAATCGCCGGGCGACGTCTTCCCCCATGTTAGTCTTCATGTTCTTTTGTTTAGTTTATAGTTTGTAGTTTGATAAGTTGGCAAGGGCGTCAGTGATTTACTCACGGGCGCCCTTACTGTTTTTATAACTCGACACCTAAGCTAACCGTTCTTCGCGTAAAATCACCATGTCCGACTACCGCGCTTTTAATCACCCCACGCAAAATGAGCCGACCCAAATCACTCTGGAACCGGGTGAATCCCACCATCTCGTTGCCGTCAATCGAGCAAGGGCCGGATCAACGGTAGTCGTTTTCAACGGCCAAGGCACCGTGTGGATTTGCGAGCTCACGAAAGACTCTAAACGCGCTGCTGAACTCACCGTGCGGTCGACGCAACACGCCGCACCAATGCCATTTTGCATCTCTCTCGCCCAAGCCTTACCCAAGGGTGGCACCATGGAGGCCATCGTGCGCAAAGCGACCGAGATCGGTGCCGCCAAAATCATTCCGTTGCAGAGCGAGCGGACTCAAGTGCAGCTCAACCAAAATCGTTCTGACCGCAAAACCGATAAATGGGCGACGACCGCCCTCGAGGCGGCAAAACAATGCGGTAACCCTTGGCTTCCTGCCATCGAACCCGTCCAGAACGCCGCGACTTTTTTCGAACAACCAGGGGACTACGATCTCAAGCTCATCGCCAGCCTGCACGCTGGGGCCAAATCTCTAAAAACAGTCCTTCAGCATTACGCTCAATCCCATGGTGCCCTCCCGCGCAAAGTGCTCTGGGTCATTGGACCCGAGGGCGATTTTACCCCTGCCGAGATGAACATTGCCCAAAGCGCCGGATTCGAACCGATCACCCTTGGTCCGCTCGTTCTGCGCTGCGAAACGGCGGCAATCTACGCGCTAAGTGTGCTGAGCTATGAACTCTCTACCCCGTGAAATGCTCCACCTTTTTTCGCCCTTTATGTTTTTTCGCAATCTCCTCCCTCCGTTCCACCGCTATTCACGCTGCCGAGATGGAGCCCCCCCTACCCTGTGGCTCGAAGAAGTCGCATCCGAGTGTGCCCTCGACTCGGTCAAAGCACAAAATAAAATTGGCCGAGACGAGCTGACCTCCTCCACTCGCTCCACCGATACCGACGATGGCCTGCTCGAGATTTGCAATTTGAGTGTCAAAATTACCGATGTCACCAAACACGGCGAGCGCTGCGATAACTTCTGGCAAGACGCGGAACCCGAACGCGGTATCTGTTAGGTTCATCAAGCGCATCAACCGACGCACGCGTTTACGGTTCACCGCGTAACCCTGGCGCAGTAACCAGCGCGTCATCTGCCGCGATCCGAAGAACGCATAGGCCAGATAGGTTTCATCGATCACGCGCATCAGCGCGAGGTTCTGATCATCGGGTGCTTTGGGTTGGTGGTAGTAGGTCGAGCGCGGCAGTTCCAACAGTTCGCACTGCCGGGTGAGACTCAGTTTCGGGTGAGCGGGTTCAATCATGTTGCGGCGTTCCTTACTCCCCGTATGGGCCAACTTTTTTTTTGAGCCAATCGAGCTCCATCTTCAACTGACCGATCTCCGCGTAGAGATCCTTTTCCTTGCGGTCGCGTTCGATTTCATCGCGCAACTTCGCTGAGGGTTTGGCAAAGACCTCGGGCAACCGGGCGCTGACTTCCTTTTTCCACTGACTCACTTGCACCGGGTGCACCTCGTAGCGTTGCGCTATTACGTGGATCGGCTCGATCCCTTTGAGGGCTTCTAGTCCCACTTTTGCCTTAAATTCGGCACTGAATGATCGTCTCTTTTTCGACATATTGGATTCCTTTTGATTTAATTATCCAACCTGTCCAACTTTCGGGGACCACCTCACCCTGCTAGTCCGGCTCCTGGGATCGTAGTGGGACGGAACGCGGAGGTGCGCCTTCATCCTCGCGAACATTCGCGGGTGCGGCGAGTTTGGCCCCGCTTGGCATCAGGCGGCTTTGAAAGGAAATCGCCAAGTTTCTTGGCATGACTTCATCGCGATCGGTGAAGATCTCGTCGCGCGCGGCGTCACCTCCCCGCCTCACCTGGGAATCATGGGGGGCAGTCAAGGCGGCTTACTCATGGGTGTTAGGTATACCCAACGCCCCGACCTGTGGGGCGCGGTCGTTTGCCAGGTGCCGTTACTCGACATGCTGCGCTTCAACCAACTGCTCGCGGGGGCCAGTTGGATGGGCGAATACGGTAACCCCGATCTACCCGAAGAGCGCGCCTTCCTCGAAGCCTACTCAGCCTACCAGAACATCTCCCGCACCAAGCAGCACCCTCGCATCCTGTTCGTGACATCTACCCACGACGACCGCGTCCATCCCGGCCACGCTCGTAAGATGGCCGCTCGCCTCGAAGAATACGGACACGATTTTCTCTATTGGGAAAACACCGAAGGAGGCCATGGCGGCGCTGCCAACAACGCGGAACGCGCCCAACTCCACGCCCTCGGCTACGAATTCCTCTGGGAGGAACGCTTACGTTCGAACGACTAATACCAATGTTTCCGAAGCGCTTAAACTTTAGCCGCGACGGAACGCGTGAGCGTGTGAAGGGGGCGATCAGCAAGAGCGTGCCCCGCAAGCGTGGCGATAACGGGTGCCCTTTGGGCGACAGAGGAACCCGGGGCGCGGATCCGATCCGGATAAAAGGCAGTGGAGTGGGGATTGGTATCCGGTATTTATCTGTGCAATCTGTGGTTAAAAATGATCCTGCCGGTCGGTTTCAAAAGTATAAATCCTAGCGGAGATTGAGCTAAGCAAGCTTCCCGCCTCCGACGTTTCTCGTTCTCGTCCGCCCTTCAATGCCTCTGGGAGAGAGCGATGACCGGGCGACCATGAACCGTCGGGCGTAAAGCCCGACCCTCGAGATAGTTTCGTAACCGTAATGTGGATCGGGCTTTAGGCCCGAGATCTCTACCAAACCAACAATCCGCCGGCATAAGTGAATCCGGCCCCCACGCTACAGAAGATGATCTTGTCATCTTTCTCGAATATTTCTTCCTCCGCGGCCCAGCCCAGCGCCATCGATACGCTGGCGCCAGAGGTGTTACCGTATTTATCGATCGTCACAACAAAGCGGTCGTAGGGAATTCCTACCCGCTTTGATACCGCTCTCAGAATACGTTCATTAGCTTGGTGCGGCACAATCCAAGCAATGTCTTCCGTCTTTAAATTGTGCCGTTGCATCGTCGCCTCGATCTGATTCGCGAACGCGATCACGGCACCTTTGAACACGACCGGGCCATTAACTTGTAAATAGAAGTCGGTGAAATCAATATCCTCGGCCTTCGGCCATGGCTTGTTGGCTCCACCCCCCTTGCGTTGAATCGCATCGTGCTTGGAGGCATCCCCGGAAAGAGCCATCCGGTGCAAGCGGTGCCCCCCCGGAGCATCGGTCAAAATCGCGGCACCGGCCCCATCACCAAAGAGAAACGCCGTTTCGTGGTCCTTCGGATTGGTGATGCGCGAAAGGAGTTCGGCGGTCACCACAATCACTTTTTTCGGCCCGCCCCCGATCATCAATGAACGTCCAACTTCGAGCGCATACAGCCATCCGGAGCACGCCGCGTTAAGATCGAACGCCATCGCCTTGGGGATACCTAACTTTTTCGCTAATCCCGAAGCCATGGCCGGAACGGGCTGATCGGGAATTAACGTCGCCATGATCACGCCATCAATCGAAGACAGATCGATTCCCGACTGGGCCACCGCATGTTGCACCGCGATCACCGCAAGATCGGTCGCCGTCTCGCCTTCGCCGGCGTAACGTCGCTCGCGAATACCCGTGAGTTTGATCATCTCCGCTTCCGTGCGGCCGGGAAATTCTTTGAGCACATCCTTTGTCGAACGCACATTCTTCGGCACCGCATAGCCGACTCCCGCGATACACACCGTATCGGTTCCCGCACTCGATCGAACCGACTCGACTTCAATGCCGCCGGCGAAACTCCCCCCGACCGGCGCTTTCGTCGCGAGATAAGCAATCACATCGTCTCCGGCAACGCGTCCGGCTGGACCCGTTGCCACGATATCGGCGACGGCGGCGAGGTCTAATCCTGCCTCTTGCGCCATCTTGGTCGCCCGCGGAGTCCATTTTAGCGCTCTGGCCGCCCTTGCTGTCGGCACGACGGCAGCTGGCTCTGTGATCGCCTTTGACGCGGGCTGAGCCGGCGGCACCGTTGGTGGGGTTGCCACCGTGTCGTTTGAGTCTTTCGCATTCGCACCGCTGGTGAGATGCCGCAGCGAGTCGTCCTTCGTCTCAATCTGCATGAACGGTGATCCGGATGGCACGATGTCACCCGCCCGCACCCGCATCGTCCTCAACACTCCATCGCAGGGAGCCTCATATTCGAAAACGGACTTATCGCTCTCCAATTCAACGATCTTATCGCCTTTGGCAAAGCGATCACCTTCAGCCACCATGATGTCGATCACGGTAAGCTCGTTCACGGTTGCCCCCATTGAGGGAATCGGCACGTCGATCAAATAGGTTTCCATGTAAGAATCAGCCTGAGTGTTAATTGGTCGACATCGTGAGGGCGAGTTTCTGCGCGGTCAACCGCCCTTGATGAATTCCCGTTCCCCGGCTCAACCGGATCGGACCGCCCGCCAAATCGCCAAACATGAACGCATCAAAGCCCTCATTTCGTTCAACGGGACCATATTGGGACCATCCGAAATTGCATTGGCTGGATCTGGATGGGTTTCGATAAACAATCCATCCGCTCCCGCCGCCAACGCCGCTTTGGCCAATGGGGCGACAAATTCGCGCTGACCGCTACTTTTACCCCCACCGGCCCCCGGCAATTGCACACTGTGCGTGGCGTCCAGAATCGTCGGGAATCCGTTTTCGGCCATGATCGGGAACCCTCTCATGTCGACCACCAGATTCTGATACCCAAAGGTCGTGCCTCGCTCGGTTTGCCAAATCTCAACCGCGCCACCTTCGCGAAGCTTACCTGTCACATGAACCATATCAGTCGGCGCCAAAAACTGCCCCTTCTTCACGTTGACTGTTTTCCCGGTCGCTGCCGCCGCGAGAAGTAAATCTGTCTGTCGGCAAAGAAACGCCGGGATCTGCAACACGTCCGCCACTTCGGCCACTTTTTCGCATTGTGCCGCATTATGAATGTCGGTGACGACGGGGAACCCGTAGTCGCGCTTCACCATCGCCAATAAATCCAGTCCTGCGGCCAAACCCGTGCCCCGAGGCCCTGCGATGGAGGTGCGATTCGCCTTATCGAAAGACCCCTTGAAAACGATGTTAAGATCCGGCTCCGCTGCTCGCAAAGCCGCCAACGTCGTCGCCACCGCCCGACAAACTGCTTCGTTTTCCAACGAACAAGGACCGGCTAGCAGCAGGAGTTTTTCTTGATCAAATATCATGGCTAGTCGTGGTTATTTCGTGGCCTTAATTGACTTCGATTTAATCGTTTTCTTCACCGTCTTCTTCGCCGCCTTCTTTACGGCAGACGTCGCGCCCTTTGCCCCGATTTTTTTTGCCGGTTTCTTTTTCACCTGAGCTGATTTTTTCGCGCGGTTCTTCTCCTTCATCGCGGCCTTGATGAAGGCCGCAAAAAGGGGATGCGCTTGGTTGGGTTTGGACTGGAATTCGGGATGGAATTGAACCGCCAGAAACCACGGATGTTTCTTCAATTCGATGATCTCGACCAGGTTACGGCGAGGATTGATTCCGCTGATCACCATTCCCCCGCGCTGCATCGCCCCTACGTAGGCATTATTTACCTCGAAACGGTGACGATGGCGCTCCCGCACGTTCTCTTCTCCATACGCTGTTCGCGCCAAAGTGCCCGGCTGCAACGCACACTCGTAACTGCCCACGCGCATCGTCGCACCTTTATCGATAATCGTCTTCTGCTCCTCCATGATGTTGATCACCGGGTCCGGAGAATCAGGATCGAACTCGGTCGAATTCGCTCCTTTCAGTTTCAGCACATTTCGACAGAACTCGATCACCGCGATCTGTAGTCCGAGACAAAGTCCGTAATAAGGTACGTTGTTCTCCCGCGCATACTTTGCGGCTGCTATTTTGCCTTCGGTGCCCCGATCACCAAAACCACCCGGCACTAAGATACCATCAAGACCTTCCAGCAACTTAAGACCTCCGCGGGTCTCCAAATCCTCCGCGTCAATGCGGCGTGTATTAATCCGACAATGATTCTGGATACCCGCGTGTGTGATCGACTCGTAGACGGACTTGTAGGCGTCCTGTAACTCGATGTATTTCCCCACCACTCCGATTGTTACCTCGTGACGGGGATTTTGAATCCGGTGCACAATATCGTTCCAGAGATTATTCTCCGGCATGGGACGTTTCAGGCCAAACAACTCCACCACCAACTCGTCCAGGCCCTCCCGCTGAAGCGCGAGCGGGAGTTCATAGATGGATTTCACGTCCTGACACTCAACCACCGCCTTCACTGGCACGTTACAGAACATCGAAATTTTATCCCTCATGCCATGATCCATCGGATGTTCGCATCGGCACACCAATATGTGCGGCTGAATTCCGATCTCACGTAACTTGGCCACCGACTGTTGAGTCGGCTTCGTCTTGAGTTCACCCGCCGCCCCCAAGTAGGGCACCAGCGTCATGTGAATGAATAGACAATCTCGCGGCCCAATCTCCAGCGCAAACTGACGCATCGCTTCCAGAAACGGGAGTCCCTCGATGTCACCCGTCGTGCCTCCAATCTCCGTAATCAGAATATCCACATCTTTTCCTCCCTGGTAGATGCGCTCCTTGATCTCGTTAGTCACATGCGGGATCACTTGCACCGTATTTCCCAAATACACCCCGCGCCGCTCGTTTTGAATGACGCTCTCATAAATCTGTCCGGAAGACAGGCTGTTCAGCCGGGAAAGCTTGCCGCTGGTAAACCGCTCGTAATGCCCCAAATCGAGATCCGTCTCAGCCCCATCTTCGAGCACGTAAACCTCACCATGCTGGAATGGACTCATCGTGCCAGGATCAACGTTCAAATACGGGTCGAACTTCTGGATTCGCACCTTCAATCCCCGCACCTCCAGTAACGCCCCGAGTGCCGCGGCCGTAAGCCCTTTGCCCAAGGAAGAAACAACCCCACCGGTCACGAAAATATATTTCATTATAAGGGGTTAAAGCTCCGGCCCGAACGCTGACAAGGAAAAGCACCTTTTGAGGCCAAACTCCGGCTCAATTCTGCCCCAACCACCAATAAACCCCTCCACCCACCACCGCGGCCATGGCGAGCGTGATAATCACATACAGGGTCCATTTTAAAAGTTTCCCCACGATCCACAAGGTCGATAAGGCCAAAATAATCCCACAACTCGCGACCAACCATCGCGGATACGCGTTAAGGTTCTGGATTAGGGCCTGAATCTGCTCTTGCACTCCCTTAACAAAGCGGGATCTGAGCAGCCGCCAAGCAATTCCCCTCTTGCTACCCTCGGAAACCGGGCTCCCATTCCCTTTCGTGAACTCGAAACCACAAATTCTAGCCTGGCTGACCTGCGACGCCGTGCACATCGACCCCGCCACGGGCAAACACACCATCCTCGGCATATTCTCCAATATCCGTGGCCGACAATTCCCTCTCACCCACCCCTTTATGGTGTGGTTCTTGACCCTCAGCGACGTTCCGTCCGGCGAACACACCATCAGACTATCCATGGGGCTCGACCCGACCAATATGCAGCAGCTGATCGAGCGTCCTTTCCAGTCGCACGGCCCAGTCCAACGCATCAATCTCATTAACGAGGTGCGAAATCTCACGTTTAACGAGGCCGGTGACTACGGGATTATCATCGAAATCGACGATGAACCCCTCCTCGCCACCAGCATCAGTGTCTCGTCTTAATCTTCCCTAAGACTCACCCTTCTACGTTCATAACCACCTAAAACCCAAACAGCTCCCAGTAGTTGTTAACACGATGGTTACAAACCTCGCGATTCGATCATGCCTACATCCGCTCCCTCCTCCCCTTCGCAATTCGATCTCATCGGTGTCGGCTCTCCGATCATGGATTTACTCGCCGAGGTTCCTGACCAGTTTCTTGCCGATCACGTCGGCGGCCAAAAGGGCGGTATGGTCCTGGTAAACGCCGAGGAAATGAGCGGAATCGTCGACCAACTGGGTTCGGCTCCCACGTTATCCACCGGCGGATCCGCCGCCAACGCCACCCTCAACGCCACCCGACTCGGACTTCGCACCACGTATCTCGGCAAACTGGGCAATTGTGACACCGCCTCGGCCTATCGCAGTCGATTCGAAGCCTTGGGTATCGATACCTCCCGTTTCAAGCCGGGCACCGTCCCTAATGCTCGCTCCTTGATCATGACCACGCCGGATGCCGAGCGCACCATGCGCACCGACCTCGGTGCGGCCATGACCCTCTCCCCCGAAGAAATCACCGCCGCGGACTTTGCCGGCTGCCGCCATACTCACATGGAGGGCTATCTCGTTTTCAACGAAGCGCTTGCCGATGCAGTCCTTGCGGCGGCCCGAGCAGCGGGTTGCACCATCAGTGTCGATCTCGCGTCCTTCGAAGTCATCAACGCCACGCGCCCGTGGATTTTCAAACAACTCGCCTCCGGCATCGATATCGTTTTCGCCAATGAAGACGAAATTCGCGCCCTCTTTGAGGACGAGTCGAGTTCCTTTGAAGCACTCGCTCGGCGCTTGGCGTCCCACGGCGTTTTAGCGGCCGTAAAAGTAGGCAAAGACGGCGCCTGGATCGCCCAAGGAGAGGAGCTACATCGCATCGAGCCCGTGGTAGTCTCGGAAGTTATTGATACCAATGGAGCTGGAGATTCATGGGCCGCCGGTTTCCTTGCTTCCTACCTTCGAGGACTTCCCCTCCCTGTCTGTGGCCGCATCGCCTCCCTCATCGGTGCCGAAACGGTAAAACATCTCGGGCCTATCATTCCAGACGACGTTTTTCAGTCCCTGAAATCGAAGCTACAACAAACCGAATAGATTCGTTTAGGCGACCTCCCTTGCAGGCTGCTAGGGATTCCCCCCCCAAAGCAAACTGCCTGACCGAGGCTTCGTGGAATTACCTAGCAGCCTGTCGGACTTAGAAACGAATCTCAATAAGACGGCCTCGAAGGTGCCTCAGTCTCAATCCAATCACTTCGCGGCGAACTTTGAAGTCATCCTTGAGCCTATAGATCGCTTCGAGGGGTTAAGTCCGACAAGCTCCTAGTCGGTCTCTCTTGCTTACCGGCTCGGATAGGTTCATTCATACCTAAGTGAATGCCCGATGCCGCGAAACCCGCCCGCATTTCATTACCTCGTTTGACAACCAAATGAAGTTCTGGAGAATCGCCATGCTAGCGCTCCTGTCGGGATCACTTCTATCCGCTCAAACTTTCCGCACCTTCGACGGAGACAAGGACAACGATTGGGGCGATAAGAAAAACTGGTCCGATGATAATGAACCTAAAAGCTCCACCGAGGTCGCCAAATTCACCACCGACGCGGCGGGCTACAGCTCGATCGATATAGACGATGACAAGGATGTTGGCGGCATCCTATTCGATGCGGCCCTAACGGTGGATCTCACACTCACTCGCGTCGATAAAGAACTCTCCATCCTCAACGGCGGGGCCAGTTACGGGCTTATTAACAACTCCGACCAGACCATCACGTTTCAGAACGAAATGGGAATTGAGGCGGATATGACCTGGTCTACTACCAATGTCAGCGGTGGCGGATTCGTCTTCGAAAATACCATCGATACCGATGGTTATGATCTCACTTTCAATCCCGCCGAGGCTCTGAACACGATCATCATCACCGGAACGATCATCGATTCCGGTGGAATTATAAAAACCGGCGCCGGTCAACTCACCCTCTCCGGCACCAATGAATTTTCCGGCGCGATCAACGTTGCAAACGGCATACTCACCATTTCATCCCAGGAAAATCTCGGCAGCCTTTCGGCCAGTGCTGACCTCACCCTCAACGGTGGCACCCTCCAAATCGACGGAGGCTCCGTCGACAACGATGACAACAGCCGCACTATGGTCCTTGGAGCCGGCGGCGGCATCATCGATACCGTCGCGATCAGCGACACCCTCATCTGGGACAATGGTATTTCCGGTTCGGGCGACTTCACCAAAACTGGCGCCGGCACCTTCGTTTTCGATGAACCCACTTCTTTCACTGGAGATCTTTTTATCAACGAAGGAACCGTCGAATTTAACGGCGGAGACGACCGTATCAACGATGCCGTCGACGTCACGATCGCCTCCGGAGCCACGCTCAACGTAAGAAACCGTAGCGACGACTTCGGCTCCCTCAACGGAGCAGGCACGCTCACCGCCGACGACACTCAAACCGAAACCGTCGGCTTCGGTTTCAATGACAATGCCAATGATCTATTTTCCGGCACCATCACCGACGGCGCCAGCGGCACCCTCAATATCGAAAAATTAGGCACCGGAAACCAAACCCTATCCGGCGACAATGACTTCGAAGGCACCACCACCGTGGTGGCAGGCACCCTCACTCTCGCCGGCGACACTGCCCTGGGAGCAACCTCCAGCGGCACCACGGTTAACTCCGGAGCAACTCTCTCATTTACCAACAACATTGACGTCGGCAACGAAGCCATCGCCAACAGTGGCACCGTCACCAACACGTCCGGCACCAACACCTTCTCGGGCGACATCAGCGGCAGCGGCACAGTCACCACCGACGCCGGTCAACTCACCCTCTCCGGCACCAACAGCTACAGTGGCAACACCATCGTCAACTCCGGCAGCACCCTCGTCCTCGCCGCCAACGACGCCCTCGGTAGCGGCGGCGCGACCACCGTCAACAGCGGCGGCACCCTCGCCCTGCAAGGCAATATCCGCGACGAGAACCAATCCCTCGTCACCATCGGCGGCACCGGCAACAGCAGCGCTGGCGCCATCCAAAATAGCTCCGGCGTCAATACGCTCAGTGCCGACGTCGACTTGAGTGCGGACACCACCGTCACCGCCAACGCCGGCACGCTTAACTTCGGTTTACAAAGTGCCGGCGACTCGCCCTACCTCTCCAAGTCCATCGATTTGGGCAGCCACACCCTCACCATCGACTCGGACTCCGGCGCCACCGTCGCCTTCCGCTACGATATCACCGGCACCGGCGGAATCACCAAAACCGGCGAGGGTGACCTCCTACTCAACAACGGCTGGAACACCTACACCGGCGATACCAATATCAACGACGGCAAACTCATCCTGAGTCCCTACACCTACAGCGGTTCGTTCCCCTCCAACTACGGCCTCACCAGCGACGTCACCGTCGGTGATGACATCGGTGCCGCCAACTCCGCGATCTTCCAAATGGGTGACGGCGTTGAATCCGACCCCGCCGAATACATCCGCGACACTCAAAACATCACGGTTAACTCCGACGGCTACTGGAACCTGCAAGGGTTTAAGGAAACCATCGCCAACCTCACCCTCAACGGCGGCACCATCGACGCCCAACAATCCGGCGGCGGCCTCAACGAACGCCTTGACGTGATCGGCGTGATCACCGCTAGCGTCGGTTCCGGTTCCACCACGTCCACCATCAACGGTCTCCTCGGCATGAACAACGACACCGCCAAGTCCATCGTCGTGAACACCGGCGCGACCCTCGACATCGAAGCCAACCTCTCCAACGGCGGCTTCGTCAAAACCGGCGACGGCATCCTCGAACTCTCCGGGGGCAACACCTTCACCGGCGTCGCCCAGATCGACGCCGGCATCGTGCGCGTCAACAACGACAACGGCCTCGGTGCCGTGGGCTCCGGTGCCGTCGGCACCGGCGTCATTGTCAACTCGACCAACGCTCAACTGCGCCTCGAAGACGTTACGATCGGAGCGGAGGCCCTCTCCCTCACCGGCGATGGCGTCAGCGGCGGCGGCGCTCTGCGCAGCGAATCGGGCACCAACTCCTGGGCCGGCGCCCTCACCCTCACCGGCGACGCCAAAATCGAAACCGCCACCGGCTCATCCCTCCTCATCAGCGGCGGCATCAGCGGCGGCGGCAACACCCTCACCGTCGAAGCCATCGGCAACACCACCTTCACCGGCATCAACTCCTTCGGCACCCTCGAGAAAACCGGCACCGGCCTCCTCACGGTCACCAATACCAACTTCTACGGCACCGCCAATATCACGGCCGGTGAATTTGCCCTCGGTGCCACCGACATCCTTTCCGACTCCATGGATGTAAACATCGGTAGCCTGGCCACCTTCAACGTGGGCACCCACACCGATACCATCGACGACCTCGTCGGCTCTGGCACCCTGACCATCGCCTCGGGCGGAGACCTCACCATCGACAAGATCGGTGGTGCCCTCTCCGGCGGTGAACCCACCGGCGGCTTCACCGGCACCCTCGACGTCGACGGCATCATGACCCTCAACGGTGGCCTCATCTCCGGCGGCTCCGGTGCCGGCTCCACCGGCGAGATGATCCTCACCTCCGGCAACACCCTCGAAATCGCCTCCGACTACACCTTCGGCACCGTCGGCACCATGGGCGGCGGTGACCAACTCGGCACCCTCACCCTCGCCGACAACGCCACCCTCCTGCTCTCCGGTAACTCCACCATCAACATCGGCACCCTTCACATCGACGGTGACTCCATCCTCGATTTTACCGGTGGGGTCGGCAACTATAACACCCTCAACCTCGGCAGCCTCACCTTCGAAGCCGGGGCCTCTCTCACCGTCAACGGCTGGAACAGCTACGGTGACCTGTGGACCTCCCAAAACTTCCCCGGGGCCACCCTCGACATCCGCGACGCCAACACCGCCAAAATCACCTTCAACGGCTTCAGCAACGATCAAACCATCTGGCTCACTTCCGATTTCGGCAGCAAGGAAATTACCGTGCCCGAGCCTTCCAGCTACGGTGCTCTGTTAATGGCCTTCGCCATCGCCTCCTGGTCCCTGCGCCGACGCCCCCGTTCCGGCTAGCACCTAATCTGAACAGCAAATCACCGGCCAAAGTCGGGGCCCGAGCTCGGCGAGCTGCTGCCGATCCCGTTTCCGGTCCCTCAATGATTGATTAATCCTTAGTCTTCGCCGCAGCGACAAACGCTTCCAGCGCCTCCCTTGTCACCGAGTGCCGCGCACTGCACCGGGGACAACGAATTTCGATCTTCTGATCGTCCCCAAATAACTCGGATCCGTTCCCCTCGTAAGCAGGTGCCAAAACCTGGAGCATCCGACCCTGATTACAGCCGCAATCCCAACGCTGAATTCTCCGTTCCATCAAATTCGTTGATTCAACGTCATGGATTTTGGCGACATCTTGTACGTCTAATCCATCGAACCACTCCATGTCGCAATCGGGATGTTCACTCATCATCGCAAACGACTCCTCACCTAACTGAAAAAAACGCGCCCCGCGCTGTTCGCTTTGTTTGTAAAACGCCTCAATCGCAACCAATGCATCACTTCCTTCAAAGCTCACTGAGCTCCTTCGTTTTGGGCCGCGACCGCGAATCACATCCGCGAAAAATAAGTTTTCCGGCATGACTTTCACGTTTTCATTAAACACTCGGCCCGTCACCCCCCCCGTTTCGTTATCCCCCGCTAAGAACAAATTAACCAGCGGCTGCTGGAAGTTAATTGTCCAAGCCGTCATCTCATTCCAGGGCTGGGAGGCGCAGTGCAGTACAAACCCGGCAAGAGCTCGCTTAAACATCCCATCATGTTCCGGCGCCACCTTAACCCCGTTATCCGCCAAGTGCAGGTAATAATCCACGAATAGCTCCCCAAAGTCCGCTTTCGCGAGCAACGCGTTTCGCTCCCGCACAAAATAGGTGCACACTTCCAGGCCAGGTTGTGGTTCGGTTTCAGAATTTTCCGTGCGGTTACTCATCTCGCTGAACAAGTATGCGTCCCGATGCAGATGTCCATCCCCGAGGACACTCGCACTGTCAGTCTAGTCACCCGTGACCACGATCGCGGTCACCCCCGCCGCGTAGCGCCGCCCGAACTCATCCCACGCCGCCGGATCGAAATGTCGCCGAGACGAATCCCTCCGCCCCGTCGCGCTCCCCAATCCCCCGTTGAATCTCATCAATCTTGGTCGCGCTTCACTCCATTCCATACCTTCAAACTGGCCCAACTGGCTCCCTGAATTGGGTAAGTTGGATTCCCTAAACTCCATCTTGAACCGATCAATCAGTGCCGTTAACCGCTCTGCAGAAACCAACACCCGGTCAGGCTTCGCATCAGATTCTCCCAAATAACACCTCACCGCTTTTAACTCATCTCGCCAAGACCCCGATCGGGGTCGTGCAATCGTATCATCCCAAGGACAACGCTTCGTCGGGAGATAAATAATATCCGTCCTCTCCTGCTTCTACGGGAGATCCGCCGCCCGCCGCCCGCCTGAATCCCCCCCTGACTCCCGGGTGAACCCGCCCATAAGCCTGCTTAATCCTTCGCGCGATGCCCACGCCCGCCACCCGTTTGTCCCACTGCAGTATAGATCCCGTCGAACTCCCCCACGACCCATCTGGTCGCAACGCCATCACCCCCGGGATCGCCACCTCACGACCTGGAGTCACTTTTCCCCGACCGGCCATGTTGGATTGTTCGACCAACAAAAATAGATGCAGCTCGCCATCACCCTCCCGCAGTCTCCCCAAGTCCGGACGGCTCACTGCGCAACCGATCAATCCCCCAAGCAAAATGACCATTCCCCGTAAGCGAATGAACATCAGACCTGTATCCTAAGAGACCATGCCCCTCCGCAAGCTCACCTATTCCCTGCCCAAACAACCACTTTCCCTCGGATCGCTCTTTGATCATGAGCGATGTCTTGCCGAATGGAACACTCTTCTTCAAGTCAAAGTCTGATCATTCTATACCCCGCCCCATGTTACCCAGACTCCATCCACTATCCGTATCTCTCTTTGGGCTTCTCTCCTTGTTTGTGGTCGCGGGGCTCTCCGCTCAAGCGGTCGTCAAAACCACGAAAGAAGTCACCACTTTAGACGAGGTGGAGGTCCGAACCGATGAAGCTGAAGACGGCTTCGACATCACGGGAATGGGCTATCTCGAAGCCGAACTGCGCGACCCGCCCTTCTCCAACAACTTGCTTGGCGCTGACGAGGGTTCCGATGATCTTGGCGCTGAGCTCGACGACGAACTCAACCAAATCGTCGTCGACAGCCCCGCCGACCTCGTGGCGGGATCAGATCGGCTTAATCTCCGCGGATTTCCAACTCCCCGTCTTCGCAACGCCTTTGTGCAAACGGGTATTCCCGAAATCCTCTCCGTCCGTCGACGTGAGACCATCCAAGGCCCCCTCACTCCCGTGACCGGCCGCGCGGCTCCCGGCGGAATCCAGAACTACCTGACTGCTCGCCCGCCCGGTCAAGCCGTGCAACGATTTTCAGCCGACGTGAGCTCCACTAACCAAACCAAAGGAGCCTATGAAAACGGAGGCCCTTCGGGAACGATCGGTGAAACTCGTTTCTATCATCGGGTCGCTTTAGACTACGACCGCCGCCGAGGTCCTCAACAGTTTGCCGACCTCGAGACCACCACCCTCAGTGCCGCGATCACAGCCCGCCACAGTCGCGCCCACAGCACGATGTGGCAGATCGATTTCTCTCAATATGACGGTAACCCCACGCCCGGAGTTCCAGAGTATCGCATCACGAACAAGGGGCCCATCCTTGGCCGATATCTCCCCCTCGCTGACTTTCACACCTACGGACCCAATGCCGGTATCCGCCGTCGCACCGGTAGTGCCAGTGTCCAATACGAAGGCCAACCCACCAGCAACCTCAGCCTCCGGGGAGTCATCCAAGGGGTCTGGCGCGAACTGACTGAAGAACGATTCACACGAGGCGACTACGTCGTTAGTCTGGGTCGCTTTGCCGGTAATCGGGAGCCTCAATATGTTGAACAACCTCTCGCCGCCCTCACCCTGGACTCTCGAGCCACTTGGCGGTTTCAAGCGCTCAACGCCGATCACAAATTCAGCGTAAGCGTCGACGCGGTAAAGACTGACTACTCCCGTTTACAGCGAGGACTTTCCGGCCAAGAAAGCTCCATGCTCCCTCCTACCGCCCGAAGATTTGATCCTTCCGCCCCTGACTACTTTCGGCTCGAACTCACCCCCGATTCCTACCAACGCATCACCACGGATCGAGATGAAGACACCACTTATATCGGCACCTCGATTAGCGAACGAGCTGCTTTCGCCGATGGTCGCGTCGTCGCCACAATCGGAACTCGGCTCGATCAAGTCAATCTGAAGGTCACGGACAATCAGGCCGACGCAGCCCTCCCCGTGGTCGAGGGCCGCACCACCGAACTCACCTATCATGCCGGGGGCAATTGGGTTGTCATTCCCGGACGCATTCTCGCTTACGCCAACACCAGCACCGCGTTTGAACCTTCCACCCGGGTCGACTCCCGCACCGGTCAAATTCAAGGCAACGAAACCACCGGCGGCCTCGAATTGGGCATGAGGGGGGAGGAGTGGGATCGCCGACTCCGCTACTCCCTGCATGGATTCGCGTTCACCAATAAAAACATCTCCCGCCGCAATCCCCTTTACCGAGACCCCATCGCCGATGCTGACCAAACCCAACCCGCCCTCGTCGCGGCAGGTCGGGAAAGCTTCCAAGGTGCCACCCTCGAGGTTCGGCTTCAGGCATCCGAAGGTCTTCAACTCCGCGGTAAAGCGGCCTACACCGCGGCCACTACCGAGGCGTCTCCCGACCTCCCCGCCGAAGTCGGCCGGGCCCTCGCCCGCGTTCCGCGGTTGACCAGCGCATTATCCTCCCAATACAGCTGGAAGGACGGTCCCTTGACCGGATGGAGTGCTGGAGCCTCCGTGATCTACGTCAGCGATTACGTCGACACCTACGAAGATTCCCGCCACGCTCAAGTTGAGTATCCGGGATATACTTACACTTCTCTCGCGTTTGGTTACCGCTGGAAAAAGGCCAAAGTTTCCAACTCGGTTAGCCTAAGACTCCGAAACGTCCTCAACGAAAACCTGCTCACGCGCATCGCCCGCCCTGGCTCTGAGCCATCCGCCAGCCTCAGTTTTCGACGAACCTACTAGTCGGGCGCAACCGGCCGGCCTCTTCACGCCCGAGTTGCCCGTAATGCAATCGCTTCCCGCAGCGATCTTCGGCGGCACCTCGCCCGCATCAAGAGTCGCTGGTTTTCGTCGCAACTCCAACCCGTCGCCAACCCGCCCCAGCCCACCCACCCGGCGGGAATCTCCGCCTCGGCGCGGATACCGTCCCCGACCGCGAGATAAAGAAAATCAGCGCTCTGATTCTTCAATATCTTGAGCCTGTCCCACGGACCCAAATGGCTTGTTAGTAAATATTTAAGTGGATCTCAAGGAGGCTAAAAACGGTCATTTTGGCCAAATTTAGGCAAATTGGCTCACTATAATTTCACTCGGCAGATGCCCTTCTTTCCGACAGAGCGATTTTAGAAAATATGCCGCCCTTTGTCGATCAATGGCATGACCGATCAATCTTG
>Ga0209491_10003110_pt1 | contig 28014 bp, 26 predicted proteins | sample BON02_FD_187213 | JGI IMG/M metagenome (GOLD analysis project Ga0209491, IMG submission 187213) | Freshwater microbial communities from Lake Bonney liftoff mats and glacier meltwater in Antarctica - BON-02 (SPAdes) (version 2) | ecosystem: Environmental > Aquatic > Freshwater > Ice > Glacier...
TCCCCCGGCGGTGAATTCCGGCGGTGAGTTCCGGCGCGACCCGTGCGCGCTGGAACTCACCGCAACGTCAGGTCGTCAGCCGGTAGACGCGGGCGGCGGTGCTGCGGAGCATGGCGTCACGTTCGTCGGGCGAGAAATCGGCGACGAGCTTCTTGGCGGCATTCCAGAACGTCCGATACGACAACGACAGCCGGTCGACCGGGAAGTTCGACTCGAACATGCAGCGCTCGGGGCCGAACTGCTCGATCGTGTGCAGGTAGTACCGGCCCTGCGCCTCGATGAACTCGTCCGACGTCGGCGGACGCTCGGCGGCGTGCCATCCGAAACCGTTGTCGGGCATCGCCAGGCCACCGATCTTGGCGACCACGTTGTCGCATCGGGCGATGTCGGCGATGTCGGCCGCCCACTGTTCGAAGATGTGTTCTCGTTGCGACTCGTACGGCCCGACGCCGAGCGGCGTGCCGAAGTGGTCGAGGACCATCGTGGTACTGGACACGTTGCGGGCGAGTTCGAGGAAGTCCCGGTTCTGGTAGTGGTAGTGCCACGTGTCGTAGGAGAGACCCTTCTCCCCCAGCCGGGCGACGCCCGCCCGGAACGCTGGATCGGCGTACAGCCCTGCCGGCGCCCGGCCCGGGATCATCAGCACCTCGGGATGCAACGCATGCGAGCCGGCGTGGCGGATTCCCCGAAGGCGGCCGTGGCCCGCTGCCTCGTGGGCGTCGAGCACGGCATCGAGGTCGGCGGCATCGCACAGATCGGCGTGCGCCACGATGCCGCCCATCACCTGGCGACCAGAGCGTTCTGCCTCGGAGGCGACGAAGACGGTTTCTCCGACCGGGGCGAACGCACCCTCACCTCCGCTGCGGTCGTAGGCGGCTCCGCACTCGACGAACACCGTGTCGACCACGTTGTGCCCACTGGTCAGGTCGGCTTCGAGGTCGGCGAGCCCGTACGGCATCGCCCCGCCGGCCGGCCACAAGTGATGGTGCGGGTCGATGATCGGGGCGTCGGGGTCGACGACCGGCTCGAACACCACGTCCAGCCAGTCCTGCGAGGTGGGTTCGGGACGAGGAACAGCAGCCATCATCCGATGGTACGAGAGCGCTGAAATCGCACTCCGGTCGGAGTGCGCCCGCGGACGCGTCTCAGCGTTCGAGCGTGGCCTTGAGGTTCGCCATCGTGGTTCGACACGCCGCTTCCAGGTTGTCGCGCCGGCCCTCGATCTTGCCCGGGTAGATCTCGGGAAGTGCGAGCAACGGTGCGTAGAACGCCTCGGTGACGACGCAGCCGTCACCGTCCGGCTCGATGGTGTAGCTCCACTCGGTGGCGTGCTCGAAGTCGGGCGGAACCACATAGGTAAACCGCTGTCCCGGCTCGAAGACGGTCACGTCGCAGTCGGCGTGCCACTCGTAGTCACCCGCCCGGTTGTACCCCCGGAACCTGGCGCCGACCTCCATCGCCGACGAACCCTCCAGCCATTCGCAGCGCTGGTTCTCGGGACTCAGCACAGGGAGTTCCTCCAGACTGGTCAGGAGCAAGAACACCCGCTCAGGGGAAGCTGCGATGCGTACCGATGCCGAGCCGTGTACCGGCGAGTGCTGAGTCGAGTTGTCGTCCACGACGAGCAGCGTCGCACCATCCCACAGGAAAAGACGAAGGCACCCGTCGACAGGAAAGGAAAAACCCCCGCCGAAGCGGGGGCTTTCCGAGCGGACGACCGGGATCGAACCGGCGACCTCAACCTTGGCAAGGTTGCGCTCTACCAACTGAGCCACGTCCGCGTGTGGAGCAGCAATCTAGCAGTCACCTGCGCGGATCGGACAACGAGTCATCGGCGATTGCGACGTCATCGGTGGCGCTCTCGCCGTCGTCATCGGCACCGAGGGCGGCGTCGAGATCGAGATCGAGATCGTCGCGAACCCCGAGGGGCGTCGGATCGTTCAGCTCGTCGAAGAGACCAGGGCCGAGATCAGCAAACGACGCCACCGGATGCCCGTTCTGCTCGAACTCCGCATCGATGGTGGGCTGCATCGGTTCGCGTGAGAGCGGTTGCGCTCCGTCTGGGCGAACCTCGTCGAGCATGCGTCGTTGCGTCGACGGGTCACGCTTCTTCCAGTCGCTGTCGCCCATTCGTTCGAGCGGCGCCAGCACTTCGAGATCGGATCGGGTCTGACGCAGGATCCAGACAGCGAGCAGGATCAGTGCCATACCGATCAACACCAGGCCGATCACCATCGAATACACCAAGCGGCTGGCCTCGGGGTCGCTCGCCACGATCACGGCCAAGCCGACCGACGGCACGGCGACAGGAGAGGAGGAAACGGCGGCGACCACGACACGCCGATTGTGGCAGCTGTTCACGAATTCGACACGGATCACCGCTGATGTGCGCGACACCACACCGTCGTGCGACCACCGATCACCACTCGTTCGAGTGGTGTTCCGTCACGCTCACATGGTGGACACATCGCCCGGACCGATGGGTTCAGCACCCCTGCGGTGCTGCCTCCCAGCGACAGCATGATCGGGAGTCGACGACGGATGACCACGGCGAGTCGTTCGGTCTCCGTCGCCGACAGCGAATCGGCGGAGCGACGAGGATCGAGTCGCGCCCACCAGAGCACCTCATCGACACACAGGTTCCCCAGACCGGCCACCACGTGTTGATCGAGCAGGATCGATTTCAGTACGCCATGGCGACCACCCAGTGCCGCTGTGAGTCGCTTCGGTGTCACCTCGGCATAGTCGACACCGAAGTGTCCGAGGTCGGGATCGATCGAGACTCTTCCGAGACGACGCGGATCGTTGAACCGCAGCGCAGGCGGAACCGCTCGGCCGCCTGGCGCGGTGGACATCACGAGTCGGTCCCATGTCGGATCGTCACGACCCGACGAGTAGGCGAGCTGTTCGATCGGCGCGACTCCGTCGACGATCAGACGCCCGGTCATCCCGAAGTGCAATCCGATCGCGGCGCGATCGGTGTCGACGAGCACGATCTTGCCGCGTCGACGAATGCCCTCGATCGTGGCGCCGATGACGGTCGCGACGAAGCCGTCAGCAACCACCCGATCGTCGACGATCACCTCGGCGATGGTCCGGCCGACGAGCGGCTCGCAGGCGCGGCGCCAGATCTCGGCTTCGAGACCCTCCGGCACGGTTCAGGCGGTCGACGAGACGGTCTTGGCGGCGGTCCCGAGGAACCGTTCGAGCGGCTCGGCGAGCTGGTCGCTGTTGATGAGGAACGCGTCGTGACCGTGCGGCGAATCGATCTCGACGTACTCGCTGGACACGCCGTTCGCGGCGATGGCGTCGTGGATCTGTTGCTGTTGGTAAGCCGGGTACAGCATGTCGCTCCAGATCCCGACCGCCATGGTGGGCGCCGCGACACGAAGGATGGCCCGATCGAGCGAGCCGCGGCCGCGGGCCACGTCGTGCAGGTCCATGGCCTTGCCGATGGCGAGGTAGCTGTTGGTGTCGAAGCGCCGGGCGAGCTTGGTTCCGTGATACTCCAAGTAGCGCTCGACCTCGAAGCGCTGCCACATGCCGAGCGTGTCGCCGGTGGCCGCCTTGTCGGCGAGCTCGCGTCCGAACCGATCGGTGAACACGTTGTCGCTGCGGAACGTGACCTGCGCGACCATGCGGGCTATCTCCAGGCCTTCGGCGGGTCCGTCGCCTGGTTCGGCGTCGTAGTAGTCGCCGCCACGCCACTTCGGGTCGAGCCGGATCGCGCGCCTCCCGATCGCACCCCACGCGATCTGCTGCGCGGTTGCCTGCATGCAGGTGGCGACGGCGACCAGCGAACCGACCCGGCGGGGGTACATCACCGCCCACTCGAGTGCTTGCATTCCGCCCATCGAGCCACCGATGACCGCCAGCCAGCGGGCGACGCCGAGGTGGAGGCCGAGTTGTGCCTGGGCTCGCACCATGTCGCGGATGGTCACCACGGGGAACCGCGATCCGTAGGGCTCTCCGTCGACCGGATGCGGCGACGCCGGACCGGTGGACCCCTGGCACCCGCCGAGCACGTTGACGCACACCACGAAGTACTTGTCGGTGTCGATCGGTTTGCCCGGTCCCACGGTGTCGTCCCACCAGCCCGGGGTGGGATGACCGCGACCGGCGGGTCCAGCGGCATGGCTGTCGCCGGTCCAGGCGTGGCACAGCAGCACCGCGTTGGAGCCGTCGGCGTCGAGGCGCCCCCACGTCTCGTAGGCAACGACCACGTCGGAGAGGGCCACGCCGCAGTCGAGCGCGAAACGTCGGTCGGTGGCAAACGTGAAGAACTGCCGATGGCCGGGCTCGTCGCCGGGCAACCAGGCGCCGGTCACCGGGAGCGGGGTCACCGGGAGCGGGGTCACCGGGAGCGGGGTCGACGCAGCCATATCGGACTCATACGGTACCGATCACCGGCTGGGCGAGCGCCATACGTTGCTCGTAACCGATCTCATAGGGCATGAACCCGTTGCGGTCGGGATACATCAGCTGCAGCATCTCGAACTGCTCGCTCCGGTACCACGACGTCGCTGTGGCGAAGTACGGCCCCCACGGTCCCAGGTCGATCGGAGCGAACAGGCATCGCAGGTCGTTGTCGAGCAGGCCGACCACCTCGACGCCGAGCGGGATCTCGGTGCCGCCCCGACAGGCATCGGCAACCAGGGTGATCAACCCGTTGGCGGCCACCGGAGTGAGACCGAACACGGCCACGTCGGAGAACCCGACGGCGTCAGGAAACCCGATCGAGTAGGCGTAGCCGGGTGTGGGCGGATCGGTGTCGGCATCGGGACCGACCGGCTCCAGCGCCCAGCCATTGGTCTCGATCATCCATTCGATCTTCTCGGCGTGCGGGATGTGGAAGTCCGGCAGTTCCATGCGATCAGTGTGGCAGGTGCCCGCGAAGCCAGCAGCGACGAGTCTCAGGCCGTCTCGCTGGCCGCTCGCCGTTGCGCTCGCGCCCGCCGTTCGATCACTTCGCTGACGGCGAGCATCAGCACGGCACCGACGATCCCCGCCACGATGCCGAATACGAGCCATCCGATCACGCCAACGGCGATGACGACGGCAAGCCAGGTGATGTTCCTCTTCGACACGCGGGCGCCTCCTCAGTTTCGGGCGAGAGGAATGCGGCCACGCCCAGCGGGTCGATCCGAGGATGGTCGAGCGGTCGGAATCAGATGAGATCGAAGGAGGCGAGATCGAGAGCCTGGCGGAGATGCCGTTGGGCCATCGCGCCGAACATCGCTTCGCTGCGGTCGTTGAGCGTGACGATCTGCGAGGCCATTGCTGCCACCGTGAGCCCGGCGAACGCATCGCGACGGTACTGATCCCACACCCATGCTTCGTCGAGCGTGATGTCGTACGCCGCGAGCGCCTCGAGGTACACCGCGACCAACTCACGTTCGTGAGCACGACGCTCGGGCGGCAGCAACCCGGCACCGATGAAGTACGACAGGTCGGTGATCGGGCTGCCGTGAGCTGGTGTCTGCCAGTCGACGACGGCGATCGATGCTCCACCTTCGGGCGTCGCGAAGAGCATGTTGTCGAGGCGATAGTCGCCGTGGGTGACCGCCCTCGGACCCGAACGGCCACCGCGCCACTGCGCGATCCGCCCGCCGAACTGTTCGGCCAGCTCGAATTCTTCTGCGCTCAGGTGGGACCGATACGTGCCGGCGAAGCCCGGGAACAACATCTGCCACATCATCGCCAGGCCGGCCCCGGCGTCGTCGCTGCCGTCGTCGTGGCTGTCGTCGCCTCTCGCGTCACTGGTGTCGTGCTCGATCCAGTCGACCTCGTAGAGCGTGGGATCGTCCCAGCGGGGGCCGTGCAGCTTGGCCAGTTCGCGCACGGCGTCACGAGCCTGGTCGAGGCTGCAGCCGATGAGCTGATCCCCCTGCGTGGCAGGGGCCATGTCCTCGAGCACCAACACGAACGCGTTCGTCGCTGCTGTCCAATCGCCGTAGAAGCAGGTCGGCATGCGCATGTCGACGGTTCCCGCGAGTTCGGTGTAGAAGCGAGTTTCGCGTTCGTAGTGGCGCAGCATCGCCGCCGTGGTGAGGCTGGTCTCGTCGGTGGCCGGGAGCTTCACCACCACCGATCGTGGAAGTTCTGGCTCGGCATCGGGCATCGCCATGCGCACGTTGACGCCGATGTGGCCGTCGCCGATCCGTTGCGCAGTGGTGGGCCCGACGTCGCCGCCGAGCACCGACGACAGCCATTCGGAGGTGACATCTTCTACACGCATCGCGGGGCACGGTAGTGCTCGGCGACCGCTACCGTCGTGCCCGAGATGTCTGGTTCGAGCTTCTCCTTCCTGCTGCGTCCGAAATGGATTGCATTCCACCTGCTGGTCGTCCTCGGTGTCGCACTCATGATATGGGCCGCCTTCTGGCAACTCGACCGGCTCGACGAGCGCAAGGCGTTCAACGTGGTCGTCGAAGCCCGTATCGATCTCCCGGCCGTCCCGCTCGACGAACTGCTGGCGACTGCCACCGATCCGGCCGAGCTCGAATGGCGCCAGGTGACCGTGACCGGAGCGTTCCGGCCGCAGCAGATCGTGTGGTTCAACCGGTCGCAGGACGGTCTCGCAGGCGACAACATCCTGGCCGCGCTCGACCAGGACCCTTCGGCCGAACAGACGTCACCTGTGATCATCGTCAACCGTGGCTTCGTGATGCTCGGCACCGACGGCGATGCAGCGCCGACTGGCGACATCGACATCCTCGGCCGCATCCGTGTCCCGATGGAACGACAACGGGGTGAACTCACCGACGGCGGCGACGGCAGCCTGCTCGAAGTGCGACGAATCGACCTGGAACAGCTCGACGCACAGATCGACGGCGACGTCGCGCCGTTCTACATCGACCTGATCGGCAGCATTCCGAACGTGACCGGCGCCGACCCTGCACCCGTGCCGGCGCCGACCCTCGACGACGGCCCCCACTTCTCGTATGCGGTGCAATGGTTCATCTTTGCCGCAGCAGTACTCGTCGGCTGGGTGCTAGCGGTCCGGCGGTCGATCAGGTCGCGTCGACGAGACGCATTCACGGCTTCAGCAGCCGAGCCAACGACGCCGGATTGCGACCAGCCAGACGACGTCGAAGCCGCCAACTCGACGACCGGAACAGACGTGCCATCACGGCACTGACCTCCTGCGGCGACGAATCCACCCGCAGGTACGTGGTCCAGTCCGGGGGTTCGAGATCGAAGAACGAGTCGAAGAACGCCCGAACCTCGTCGTCGTCGAGGTCGAGCAGCACCTCGAGGCCGTAATCGTGCAAGATTCGAGTTCGCTGCATCGCCACCGACCACACGGCGTCCGCGATGGGTGTGTGGTCGGGTACTCCCGACCCGACAGCGAGGGTTCGGGCGATCGCCGCGGCCACCCGGGGTGCGGCGCGAATCGACGCCGCCACGGAGTACCCGGTGGCAGCGTGTACGTATCCGGCAGCGGCGCCGAATGCGACGATCGGCTGATCGAGGCGAGGCCGAGACCCACCGAGCGGGATCCTCACGTATTCGGTCCGGATCGCGTCGGCCAGCACGCTGTCGGGATGACGGCCGAGGCGCGCTGCCAGCCGGGGTAACAGCGCAATGGGTTCGATCGCCGGTCGGGCCGCGAGCACCGTTTCCTCCACGAGCCAACCGTCCGGCATCGGCAGCGAGTAACAGAAGGTGGTGACACCGTTCGGGCCGACGCTGGACCGCGCACCGTCGGAGCCGACGACCTGACGGAAGTCCATGAACGTCGGGCGACCCAGGTCGCCCTCGGGCGGCTCTGCCAGCACCACACCCAGCGCGGTCTGCCAGGCGGGAGCGTGCTCGCCGTCGCTGCTCGCGAACCTCGCCGGCCAACCAGTGGCATCGATGACGACCCGGGCGCGCAGGCTCGAGCCATCGTGCAAATCGATTCGATGACCGTCACCGCTGCCCACCGGTGCGGTGGCGACGTCGACGACTCGCGACACGCGATGTGCCACGTCCGCTCGCAGCGCCGCTCGTAGCAGCACGTTGTCGAAGGTGCCATAGGCCCGGTCGAGTTGGTGCGAGCGCGCGCCGTATGCCCACACCCGCTCGCTCAATGTCGCGATCACCGAGTCGATGTCAACGAGTTCGGCCACCGACGGGCCGGTCAGGTCGTCGATCCACGTGCTGTAGGTGGCACTCCAGGGGGCGTCGTCGCCCACCAGCACCGAATCGACGCCCCCGCGAGCGCAGGCCCGAGCGAGCGCACTTCCCGCAGGCCCATCGCCGATGATCGCGACGTCGACGCGCTCGTCGCCGACATCCATGCGACCTGCGTGCGCCCCGGTCACTGGCGTTCGAGCTCTGCCATGCGACGGAACTGCTCGACGACGTCAGGGGTGACGTGGCCGGGGTCGAGGGTGCGGTACACGGTTTCCACGTTGACGGCGATACGGCCGAACTCTCCCCAGTCGCCGAAACGTTCATCGAGCCCGAGTTCGCGACCGATGTCGCGAGCCGCATCGAAGGCATCCATGCCCGAGATGTGACGTGCGGTGGCTGCCTCGTCGACGAACGACAGGTAGTCGCGAACAGCGACGATCCCAGCGGTGTCGGTGAGTGGACCGTGGCCCGGCACGACGGTCTCCGGGTCGAGATCGAGCATCAGGTCACATGCCGCGATCCAGTTCGACAACGGACCCGCCCACACGATCGGTGTACCGCCGATGAACAAGATGTCTCCGGTGTAGACCGTTCGGGCGTCGGGCACGTGCACGATCGTGTCGCCGGCGGTGTGTGCGGGGCCGACCTCGAACAGTTCCACCCGTCGCCCGCCGACGTCGAGGTCGAGTCGCCCGTCGAACGTACGAGTCGGCGTGACGAGTTCGATGCCGTCGAAGTGGAACTCGCCGAAGAACGAACGGAACAACTCGCCGATCTCGCCGGGTGCCCGGTTCAGCGCGGCCAGCATCGACGGGGGCACATCGGCCATCTCGTGGGCCGTCGCGGCGGAGGCGACGATGTCGACATCGGGTCGTCGGCGGGTGACCTCGGCATTGCCGTAGCAGTGATCGCCGTTGGCGTGTGTGTTCACGACCGTGTCGAGCGGGGCAGTTGCAGTGGCACCGGCCATTGCGTCGAGCATCGCTGCGGTCAGGTCGAGGTCGAACAGGGTGTCGACCAACAGCGATTGGCCGTCGCCGACGATCAGGCCCGCATTGCTCCAACCCCACCCGCCGTCGGGCTGCAGATAGGCGAAACACCCATCGTCGAGTTCGTGGAGTCCGTGCGTGTACCCGGCCGTCGACATGTGGTCATCTTGGCATGACCGGTCGCGCGTTGCGTCCGTCAGCCACTGGGTCGAGAGATCTCTCGGAGCCAGCGTGCGCTCAAGCGCTCGGCGAGCATGGTGGTCGGCAGATGGGTGTTGACGTCAGGGATCGTCGGGAACACCGAGGCGTCGCAGACGTAGACACCGTCGTAGCCGATCAGACAGCCTTCGTCGTCGACCACCGAACCCATCGCGCAGCTACTCGATGCGTGCACGTAGTCGCCGACTGCACCGCGCACCCACCGCTCGATCGACCGGTCGTCGCGCAGCGTGGCAGCGGTGGTGCCGAACGAATCGAGGTACACCTCCTCCACGATCTCCTGGAACGACGGGGCCGCGAGCAGATCGAGTGCCATCCGCACGCCTGCGACGAGCGCAGCCACGTCGACAGGATCGTCGAGCAGGGCAAAGTCGACGATCGGGTCGACAGTCGGGTCATCGGACGCCAACCGCACCGTTCCCGCCCGACCCCTCGGACGCATCAACGCCGTCATCAGTAGCCCCAGACCTGGTGCGCTCGGGCCGAGGTGGTTCATCGGCAGGAACTGCAGGGGGCCCCGCTGCAGCAGCGAACCGATCGCGAGGCCGCCGGGGACGCCGGCGTGACCGTCGCCGAGGAGCAGCGTGAACGGTGCTGACGCATGGTCCTGGAGGCCCGCTCCGACACCGGGCGTGCCGACGTTCGAGCGCAGCAGGATTGCGGGCGAGTGGATGGCGCCAGCGGCCAGCACGACCCGATCGGCGGGGAGGATGTCGCCGTCGGCCAGGCGCAGCCCGACGGCGTGACGGCCGTCGAACACCACCCGGTCGACGAGCGTGTCGGCACGGACCTCGAGGTTGTCACGATCGAGCACCGGCCACAGCGATGCCTCGGCCGAGGTCACGCGGCGGCCGTTGCGGCGGGTCAGCCGGGCGCGTTCGGCGTCGGGTGCTGCGGCCAGCAACGCACGATCGACCACACCGAGTTCAGCTGGTTCGACCTCGTCCTCGGGGAGGGCCATCGCCTCCCAGGCGGCATCGGTGTCATGCCACCCCCACGAGCGATACCGCTCGGCGTCACCTCGCAGTGCGACCATGGCGTTGACGGTCGACGATCCCCCGATCCCCCGACCTCGTCGGTAGGGACCCGGCGGTCCACCGGTGGCCCGGGTGGCCTCCAGCGCCGGGTACGTGCGACCGGGCACGTCGAGTGCAGCCAGGAAGTCGGGCCCACCGAGCGGGCCGTCGAGGTCGTCGCCACTCAGGTCGGGCCCGGCTTCGAGCAACGTCACCGACAGCTCAGGATGCTCCGACAGCCGGCCGGCGAGCACACACCCTGCAGAACCTGCGCCGACCACCACCCACGCCTGGCGACTGGTCGGATCGGTTGCTGCCATGGTCCGAGAATACGACAGATCGTTCAAGATTTCGTCTGCGGTGCCGATGCAGATGTCGGTAGGTATGACACCACCGACACCCTGACGAAACCGGAACGCTTACTCCCACCGCCCACCGATCCATCGGCCCGAGCCGTTGCCGCGTGGCCCGGCCAGATCAGTCAGGCGGCCCCGATGCTGCCGACCGTGGCACCAGCGATCCCGCGGCCGGCGAACCCAGAGATGACTCCGTTCGGCGTGGCGATGTACTCGTCGCCTCCGCCACAACCAGGACCGCAGTCACGCGGCCGTAGCGGTCTTCGACGCGGCGTGAGTTGGCTCTTCCTGCTCGCCGTGCTCGGCGGTCTCGGTTTCGCCGGCGTGACGTACGGCCCCGCCGCCATCGAAACGTTCACGAATTCCGACGCGATGGACGGGCCTGAAGCGCCGCTCGTGTATCCGATGCCGGTCACGGCAGCGCCCGCCGTACGCACCGCCGCGTTCACGGTGAGCGAGCCCGACCCGTTCGGCGGCACGCAGAACTACGAGGTGACCGCAGATTTCGAATCGGGGGTCGCCCGCGTCGTGATCCCCCGCACCGACAGCCCCAACATCGAGATGCTCACCCTCTGGGACCAGGCGTTCATCCGGCGCATCGACGAACCCATCTGGTACACGCTGCCCCGGGGCGACTTCCCGATCGACTTCTCGCTCGGACGTGGACGCTGGGTGCACACGCTCGACGAACTGCTCCCCCCGGCGGTCCGTCAGTTCAGCACCATCACCGAAGCAACCGAGTCGTCGGTGGGCGCGGTGCCGGCACGCCGTCTCGTCGTCTCCCTCGACCCCGCTCGCCTCCTGCAGGCGCAAACAGCAGCTACGACCCCGACCGTCGACGGCTCGCCGCCGCCACCACTTCCGCTCCCACCGGGCATCACGGTGCAAGCCGGGCTCGATCGCGTCGGGGCCCTCGCGATGGAGATCTGGGTCGACGACACCGGCATCATCCGCCAGTTGGTGCTGCCGCCCGAACTCGGTGGCGCAACGATCACGGTGACGTCGGTGTCGCCCGACGCCTGGGACACCATGTTCCCCACCCCCGCTGAGGTGCAGCCGCTGACGGCCGAGGTGCTGCTCCGTCTGGGACTCTGAACTCACGACGAGACATTTTGTACAAACGCCCGGGGCGCGTCGCACGCGATCCGTAGGGTCGTCGTAGTGGCCGACCGGCATCGACTGACCATCCGTTCCATCGATCCGGACCCGCGCGGGGCCTCGATCGCCACGGCTGCTGCGCACCTCGGTATCAGATTGGCCGAACTCGTCGAGGTCGCCGACGTCATCCACGTCTCGGGAACGCTCGACGACGGCCAACGTACGCGACTGGCCACAGCGCTGGCCGACCCGCTCCTCCAGCACGCCACCTGGGATGCGCCCAGCTCGAACGGCATCGAAGTGACGTTGCTGCCAGGGGTGACCGACACTGCCGCCGCCGCCGTGCTGCATGCGGCACGCCAACTCGGCATCGAGCTGAGCGGCGCTGCCACCGCTCGCCGGATCGAGTTCGGCGCCGACGTGGGCACCGAGCTGGCCGACGAGGTCGTGCGGCGGGTGGTCGCCAATGCGGTGATCGAGCGGTGGGGCCACGGGCTGGTCGAACCACCGGTGCTCGACGATGCTCCCGGCCATGCCGACGCCGAACTGATCGTCATCCGAGGCCTCGACGACGAGGCGCTGCTGGCAGTGAACGTCGAGCGCTCGCTGTATCTCGACCTCGAAGAGCTCCGGGTGATCCGCGACGAATTCGAACGCCTCGGTCGCGACATCACCGACGTCGAGATCGAGACGCTCGCACAGACGTGGAGCGAGCACTGCGCCCACAAGACCTTCCGAGCGATCATCGACACCACGGGCGGCCCCGACGGTCCCGCTGAAGTCACCCCGTTGATGGCGCAGCTGCGTGCCTGCACCGATTCGATCGACGCGCCGTTCGTGCGTTCGGCGTTCGTCGGCAATGCCGGCGTCATCGAGTTCACCGAGGGCATCACGATCGCCCTCAAGGCCGAGACCCACAATCATCCGTCGGCGGTCGAACCGTTCGGCGGGGCGAACACCGGTGTCGGCGGCGTGATCCGCGACGTGCTCGGCATTGCCCACCGACCGATCGCGATCACCGACATCTTGTGCTTCGGCCCGGCCGATCTGCCGCTGGCCGATCTCCCCGAAGGCGCGCTGCACCCGCGCCGCATCCGCGACGGCGTGATCGACGGCGTGGCCGACTACGGCAACAAGATCGGCCTGCCGACCGTTGCGGGCGCCGTGCTGTACGATCCTGCGTACACCACCAATCCGCTCGTGTTCGCCGGATGCATCGGTACGGCGCCCAGCAGGCCGCTCCACGATGGCCCCTTCTCCGGTGATCGCGTGGTCGTGCTCGGCGGGGCGACCGGTCGTGACGGCATCCGAGGTGCCACGTTCTCCTCGGCCACCATGGACGCCACCACCGGCGAGGTGGCCGGCGCCAGTGTGCAGATCGGTGATCCGATCGTCGAGAAGCTGCTGATCGATGCGCTCATAGGTGCCGAGGACCTCTACTCGGCGATCACCGACTGCGGCGCCGGCGGACTGTCGTCGGCGATCGGCGAAATGGCCGAAGGTGTCGGCGCCGACGTCGATCTCGACCTCGCGCCGCGCAAGTACCCCGGGCTCGACCCCTGGGAGGTATGGCTCTCCGAAGCGCAGGAACGCATGGTGATCGCCGTGCCACCCGAGCATCTCGCGGCGATGCAGGCGCGCTGCGACCGGGTCGGGGTGCGCCTCGCCGACGTCGGCGCCTTCACCGGCGACGGCCAGCTGTTGGTGCGCCATCAGGGTCATGTGGTGGTCGATCTCGACACGGCGTTCCTCCACGACGGTCGACCGCAGCGGCGCATGCCGGCGGAACTGCCCACCCCGAACCGCGACGAGCCCAGCGGCCGCAACGTCACCGACCTGGCCGCCACGATCCTCGCCCTGCTCGCGCACCCGAACATCGCCTCGAAGGCCGACACGATCCACCGCTACGACCACGAGATCCTCGGCGCCACCGTGGTACGACCCCTCATCGGTGCCGCCGCCGACGGTCCGGCCGACGGCGTGGTGCTCGCCGACCCTGGCGCCCGCGAGGGCATCGCGATCGGCATCGGCGTCAACCCGTGGTACGGCCTGCACGACCCCGAGGCCATGGCGTTCGCCGTGATCGACGAGGCGATCCGCAACGTGGTGGCCGTCGGCGCCGACCCCGACCGCGTGGCGCTGCTCGACAACTTTTCGTGGGGTGACCCGCGCCGACCATCCACGCTCGGCGAACTCGTCGCCGCCGTCGACGGGTGCTGCTCCGCTGCCCGTATGTACAACGCTCCGTTCGTGTCGGGCAAGGACTCGCTGAACAACGAATACGTCGGCACCGACGGGCAACGCCATGCAGTACCTCCCACACTGGTGATCACGGCGATCGCGCATCTTCCCGACGCCGATCAGTGCGTCACCCCCGACCTCGCCGAGGCGGGCAACGCACTGATCCTGCTCGGTCACACCGAGACCGAGTTCGCCGGCTCGCACCTCGACCTGCTCCAGGGGGCACCGCGAAACGCCGGTGTCGTTCCGGCACCGGATCCCGACGCTCCCGAGACGTACCGTCACCTGCACGCCGCCATGCGGGCCGGGCTCGTGGTGTCGTGTCACGACGTCAGCGAGGGTGGCCTCGCCGTGTCGCTCGCCGAGATGTGCATCGCCGGCCGACTCGGCGCCCAGGTCGACGCGCTCCCCCACGACGACCTCGTCACCGCACTGTTCAGCGAGTCGTCGGGACGATTGGTGGCCGAGGTGCCGCCACGCAGCGTCGACGCGTTCATGAAGATCATGGGCAGCTCGGCGGCGCCACTCGGGACGGTCACCGACGACTCGCTGCTCTCGATCCCCGGCGTCGAGCCGATCCCCGTCGACCGTCTGGCCGACGCGTTCAACAGCACCGGTGACCAATGAGCAAGGTCCGCGCCCTCGTGATCGCCGGCCCCGGCACCAACCGCGACAACGACGTACGAGACGCGCTCGAACTCGCCGGCGCCGACACTCGGATCGTGTTGGCCTCAGAACTCGTCGCCCAGCCCACGCTGCTCTACGACGCCGGGCTCGCCGTGGTGGCCGGTGGTTTCAGCTACGCCGACTCGCTCGGCGCTGGCCGCATGCTGGCGCTCGACCTGGTACTCGGGGTCGGTGATTCGCTGCGCAGCTTCATCGCCGACGGTCGGCCGTTGATCGGGATCTGCAACGGCTTCCAGGTGCTCACCGCTGCCGGCCTGCTCCCCGGCGCACTCGGCCACAATGCTCAAGGTCGCTTCGACTGCCGCTGGGTGGTGCTCGATCCGGTGCCGAACAGCGTGTCGATCTGGACGAACGACATCATCCATCCGATCCACTGTCCGATCGCTCACGGCGAGGGCCGTTACGTGCATCCCGACCCTGACGCCCTCGCCGCTGCCGGGCAGGTGGCACTGCGCTACCGCAGCACCAACCCGAACGGATCGGTCGCCGACATCGCCGGTGTGTGCGACCCGACAGGCGTGGTGCTGGGGCTGATGCCGCACCCGGAGAACCACATCGTTCGCCGCCAGCACCCGCGACACTCCCGTGGCGGTGGCGGCGACGCCCACCTCGGATTGCGTCTGTTCGACAACGGCGTCCGACACGCGAAGAAGCTCTGACCCGCATGCCGACCGCACTTCCCACATCGCTGCCCGAACCGTTACTCGACATCGAGCTACCGCTCACCGACCAACGCGTGGGCAAGGTACGCGTGTCGTACGCACTGCCCGGCCAACGCCGGTTGTTGGTGACCACCGACCGGCTGTCGGCGTTCGACCGGGTCATCGCCGGAGTGCCGTACAAGGGCCAGGTGTTGAACCAGCTGTCGTGGTGGTGGTTCGAGCGCACCCGCGACATCGTTGCCAACCACGCGCTCTCCACGCCCGATCCGAACGTGTTGATCGCCACGGCGGCCACACCGTTGACGGTCGAGGTGATCGTGCGGGGCTACATCACCGGGGTCACCGACACTGCTCTGTGGACCCGGTACGCCGCGGGCGAGCGGACGATCTACGGGCACCAGTTCGCCGACGGGCTGTGCAAGAACACGCCGCTCGACAGGCCGATCGTGACACCCACCACCAAGGGAGCCGACGGCGCCCATGACGAGCCGCTCTCGTCAGCCGACGTCGTCGCCGGGGGTCACGTTCCCGCCGAACTCTGGAATCGGGTCGAGGCCGCTGCGCACGGGTTGTTCGAGCGTGGGTCCGAACGCGGGCTGCACGCAGGGCTGATCCTGGCCGACACCAAGTTCGAGTTCGGTGTCGACGCCAACGGTGACCTGCTGTTGATCGACGAGGCGCTCACGCCCGATTCATCACGCTGGTGGATCGAGGCGAGCTACGAGGAGCGTCTTGCGGCCCGTGAGGAACCCGAGAGCCTCGACAAAGAGGTGGTACGCCGGGCGCTCGCCGCCGCGGGCTACACCGGCGACGGGCCCATCCCCGAACTGGGTGACGACGTCTGGGCGACCACCGCACAGCGGTACGTCGACGCCTTCGAACGCCTCACGGGCCACACGTTCGTGCCGGGCACCTACCCTGCAGGACCACGGATCAACGCCGCGCTGGCGGGACTGGACATCGACTGACATGAGCACACCGATCGCTTGCACACCGGTTCACGAACCCCTCGGCGGCATCGCCGACGACACCCCGAAAGACGAATGTGGCGTACTCGGCGTGTCGACACCGCACGGCGAGGGTGTCGCCCAGTTGGCGTTCTTCGGGTTGTTCGCCCTCCAGCACCGCGGCCAGGAAGCTGCCGGCATCGCGGTCAGCGACGGCAAGCGGGCCCGTGTTCACAAGGAAGCCGGCCTCGTCGCCAACGTATTCACGCCCGAGGCGCTCGCGCCGCTCACCGGCTACCACGCGATCGGTCACACCCGGTATTCCACCACCGGCTCGAACGCCGAGCGCAACATCCAGCCGTTCCTCGTCGAGACCATGCACGGCCCGCTCGCCCTCGCCCACAACGGCAACCTGATCAATGCGCCGGCACTACGCGACGAGCTGTTGAACCGGGGTTTCGGACTCACCGCCACCAGCGACTCCGAGGTCATGACGCTGATGCTCGCCGCCGCCGGCGGCCAGACCTGGGAGGAACGGATCGAACGGACCTTGCCCGCATGGAAGGGCGCGTTCTCGCTGGTGCTCCTCGCCGCGGATCACGTGATCGCCGTGCGCGATCCGTGGGGTTTCCGGCCCCTCTCGGTCGGGCGACTCCCCCATGGCGGCCACGCAGTGGCGTCGGAGACGTGTGCACTGTCCACCCTCGGCTGCGTCGACATCGACGAGGTCGAGCCCGGCGAGATGGTCACGTTGCACGGCGCCGAACTCCACCGCTCCCAGGTGCTCGCGCCGCAGCCCCGAAGCGCCAGATGCACGTTCGAGTTCGTCTACTTCTCACGACCCGACTCGGTGTGGCACGGCAACAACGTCCACCACGTTCGCCAGCGGCTCGGGCTCAGACTCGCCCAGGAGGCACCAGCCGACGCCGACGTCGTGATCCCGGTGCCGGACTCTTCGATCCCCGCTGCCATCGGATACTCCAACGAGAGCGGCATCCCGTTCAACGACGGGCTCATCAAGAACCGCTACATCGGCCGCACGTTCATCGAGCCCACCCAGGACATCCGCGAACGCGGCGTGGCGCTGAAGTTCAACGCCCTACGTGAGAACCTCGACGGCAAACGGGTGGTGATGATCGACGATTCGCTCGTTCGTGGCACCACCGCCGGGCCGCTGGTGAAGCTGGTGCGTGACGCTGGCGCCACCGAAGTGCACGTGCGCATCACCTGCCCGCCGATCACCCACGCCTGCCACTTCGGTGTCGACATGGGCCACGACGGCGACCTCATCGCCGGCCGCATGACCATCGAGGAGATGCGCGAACACATCGGCGCCGACAGCCTCGCGTTCTTGTCGCTCGACGGGATGATGCTCGCCGTTGCCGACCGCGAAGCCAGCGACGACGACGGCTACTGCAACGGCTGCTTCACCGGTAAGTACCCGATCCCCGTCGGCGACGCCCAGCCCAAACTGTCGTTCGAAGGCGTCCTCGCATGAGCCCCCACCCACTTCTCGTGAACGATCTCATCTCTGACAGGTGGAGTTGTTCACGAGGTCCACAGCGAGGTGTGCGCTGATGCGGGTGCTGGTGATCGGGGTCGGCGGGCGAGAGCAGGCGATTGCCTGGGCGTGTCGCCATCACGGCCACGATGTTCGACTCGCATCCGACCTCGGTGACGCGTCAGCAAGTGACACCGATCTCGTGATCCCTGGTCCCGAGGCGGCGCTGGTGGCGGGCGTTGCCGACGAGTGCGTTCGTCGCGGTCTCCCCTGTTTCGGGCCGACGGCCTCACTCGCCCGGCTCGAATCGTCGAAGTCCTACGCCCGCGAGCTGGCAACGATGCTCGGGATCCCCGGGCCGCGGTTCGCGTCGTTCGACGATGCCGACGCGGCGATCGCCTGGTGGCGCAACCTCGATCGCCCCGTGGTGGTCAAGCTCGACGGTCTCGCCGCTGGCAAAGGCGTCACGATTCCCGACGGCGAGGCCGCAACGATCGAGGCAATCCGGGCCACATCGTCAGGGAACGGCAAATTCCTGCTCGAAGAGCGCCTGCGCGGACCCGAATGCTCACTGTTGGCACTCTGCGACGGCGTGCGAGCGATTGCCCTTCCCCTGGCACAGGACCACAAGCGCCTCGGCGAGGGCGACACGGGACCGAACACCGGGGGCATGGGCGCCTTTGCGCCGGCGCCGGTGCCCTACGACCCCGACGACCTGGTGGCCGAGTTCGTGCAACCCGTGCTCGACCACTTCGCTGCCGCCGGAACGCCCTACGTCGGTGTGATCTTCGCCGGGCTGATGCTCACCGCTGACGGCCCGCGGCTGATCGAATACAACGTCCGCTTCGGTGACCCCGAGGCGCAGGCGGTGCTCCCGCTGCTCGAGACCGACATCGCCGAGTTGGCGCTGCTCGCCACACAGGGCTCTATCGATCAGCTGCCGGTGATCGTGCGCGCGCAGTCGGCGCTCACCGTGGTGGCTACCGCCGCCGGCTATCCCGATGCGCCGGTCGCCGGCGCGGAGATCACTGATGACGTGGTGAGCGGCGCGATCGGTGTCGATGGCACCACCACGCTGCGCTTCGATGCCGGCGTCGACGCCGATGGACGCGTGGCTGGCGGGCGGGTGCTCGCAGTCACCGGAATCGGCTTCGATCTCGCCGAAGCGCGCCGGGCCGCGTACGACCACATCGAACGCATCCACTTCGATGGCATGCAGGTTCGCCGAGACATCGGGTGGCGGGCGCTCGGCGCCGAACTGACCTCGTACGCAGCGGCCGGTGTCGACATCGACGAGGGCACGCGAGCGGTCAGCGAGATGAAGGCCGCGGTCGAGGCCACGCACGACACCGGCGTGCTCAAGGGTGTCGGATCGTTCGGTGGGGTGTTCTCGGCGAAGGCGATCCTCGAACTCGACGACCCGGTGCTGGTGGCCTCCACCGATGGCGTGGGCACCAAGGTCGAACTGGCGGCGCGGCTGGGGATGGTCCGCGGCGTCGGTACCGACATCGTGAACCACTGCATCGACGATGTGCTCGTTCAGTCGGCGCGGCCACTGTTCTTCCTCGACTACATCGCCGCCTCGGTGATCGACGCCGACCTGGTCGCCGAAGTCGTACGGGGCATGGCCGACGCATGTAAGGCCGCCGGCTGCGCGCTGCTCGGCGGCGAGACGGCCGAGATGCCGGGCGTGTACCTGCCGGGCGCATTCGACATCGCCGGCACGCTGATCGGCGTCGCCGAACGCTCTGAGCTCCTCCCCCGCCCCGACGTGGCCGCTGGCGACGTGCTGATCGGCGTGGGCTCGAGCGGCCCGCACACCAACGGCTACTCGTTGCTGCGCAAGATCTTCGACTGGATCCCGATGGATGTGGTGCCCGACGGCTTCGACCGCCCGCTCGGCGAAACGCTGTTGGAACCGCACCGGTCGTACCTTGACGTGCTACGTGGCGCTCTCGATTGTGGCCACGTGAAGGCGCTTGCCCACATCACCGGCGGTGGCCTGCCGGAGAACCTCCCGCGGGTGCTTCCGGCCGATGTCGACGCACGGATCGAACTCGGGTCGTGGCCGGTGTCGCCGCTGTTCCAGTTGGTACGTGAACTCACTCCTCAGATGGCGACCGAGGAGCTGTACCGCACGCTCAACATGGGTGTCGGCATGGTGATCGTCTGCGCACCCGGCGACGCAGCCGCCGTCCAGGCCACCATCGACGAGCCCACCTGGCTCATCGGCGAACTGGTCCCCGGCTCCGGCCACGTCCACCTCACCTGACGATCGCCGCAGCGCCGCCCTTCTGTGTGAGCAACAACGTCGAATTCGTACGTCGGCGCTCACACAGAACCCGAGCCCGTGTCTGTGTGAGCACACACGTCGTCTCGGAGTGTGACTTTTCGTTCAGGTGGCGGGGGTGCTGCAATGCCGATCGGTAGGTTCGGTACATGGGACCCACCTCCAATCGCCGCAAGCGACTGGTGGTGCTGGTGTCCGGTTCCGGGTCGAACCTGCAGGCGATCATCGATGCCTGCGCCGACGAGCAACTTCCGGCCGAGGTCGTTGCCGTCGTGTCGAACAAGCCGAATGTGTTCGCGCTCCAGCGAGCCGACGCTGCTGGCGTCCCGGCCGTCCACGTGGGGGTGCATCCGGGCGAGGAGCGATCCGACTACGACGCCCGCCTCGCCGATGTGGTTGCCGGATTCGATCCCGACCTCGTGGTGCTCGCTGGCTGGATGCGCATCCTCACGATGAGCTTCCTCGGATGGTTCCCGCACCGTGTCGTCAATCTGCACCCGGCGATGCCCGGCGAACTGCCCGGCACCGGCGCCATCGAACGCGCCTGGGACGAAGCCGTCGCCGGCACCCGCACCCACACCGGCGTGATGGTCCACCTCGTTCCCGACGATGGTGTCGACGACGGGCCCGTGCTCGGCACCTCGATCGTACCGATCGAGATCCATGCTGGGTTCGACGCCTTTGCCGCACTCGTCCACCGAGCCGAACACCGCCTGCTCGTCGACACGCTCGGCACACTGTGTTCCACCGCACCCGCACCCGCACACTCGGAGGTCTCCGCATGACACGCACGAACCCCAACGACGACTTCTTCGACCGTTTCGAGGCGCTCACCTTCGACGACGTCGTCGTGGTTCCCGGCTACTCCGAGACGCTCCCCGACGCCGTCGACACCTCAGCAACGTTCGCCCGCGACATCGAACTCGCCGTGCCGTTGGTGTCGGCAGCGATGGACAAGGTCACCGAGGGACGCATGGCCGTCGCCATGGCCCGCCACGGCGGCATCGGCGTGATCCACCGCAACATGTCGATCGCTGACCAGGCCGCCGAGGTCCAGAAGGTGAAGCGGTCGCAGTCGGGGATGATCACCGACCCGGTCACGCTGCCACCCACGGCGCTACTGCAGGACGCCGAAGACCTGATGGCCAAGTTCAAGTTCTCCGGCGTGCCGATCACCGACCCCGACGGCCGCCTCGTGGGCATCCTCACCAACCGTGACATCCGCTTCTGCGAGGGCTCCGACTTCGAACGTCCGATCACCGAGTTCATGACCGCCGACGGCTTGGTCACCGCCGAGGTGGGTACGTCGCTCGACCAGGCCAAGGCCATCCTCCAGCAGCACCGTATCGAGAAACTGCCGCTCGTCGACGGCGACGGCCGCCTTGCCGGGCTGATCACCGTCAAGGACATCCAGAAGCGCCTCGATTTCCCCAATGCATCGCGCGACTCACGCGGCCGCTTGCGTTGCGCTGCCGCTGTCGGCGTCGGCGACGACCTCGAGGAGCGGGTGGAGGCACTGGTGGCGATGGGCGTCGATGCCATCTCGATCGACACCGCGCATGGCCACTCGGCCAACGTCGTCAAGGCCATCCAGCGCATCAAGGGCTCGTGGCCCGAGCTCGCTGTCACTGCGGGCAACGTCGTCACGGCCGAAGGTGTCGAAACGCTGGCCAACGCAGGCGCCGACGCGATCAAAGTCGGCGTCGGAGCGGGGTCGATCTGCACAACTCGTGTGGTGTCGGGTGCCGGGATGCCGCAACTGTCGGCGATCTGGTTCAGCGCCGAGCGGGGACGAGAACTCGGCGTGCCGATCATTGCCGACGGCGGTATCACCTTCTCCGGCGACATCGTCAAGGCCATCGTCGCCGGCGCATCGACGGTGATGCTGGGCTCGCTGTTGGCAGGCACCGAGGAGAGCCCCGGTGAACAGGAGCTATTCGAGGGCCGCCGGTACAAGAGTTACCGCGGGATGGGGTCGATGGGTGCGATGACCGGTGACAGCCAAGATCGCTACGCCACCGGCCAGTCGTCAGGCCCCAAGACGGCCGTCGGCGCCGGGTCGAACAAGCTGGTGCCCGAAGGCATCGAGGGTCGGGTGCCCTACGCCGGCCCGCTCGGCGAGGTCGCCTACCAGCTCGTCGGCGGCCTCCGATCGGGCATGGGCTACGCCGGCGCCGCCACACTCGACGCGCTCCGAGGTGCTCGCCTGATGCGGGTCACCACCGCCGGCCGCGACGAGTCGCATCCGCACGACGTGACGATCACCAAAGAAGCCCCGAACTACCAACGCTCCTGAGCGACCTCGGCTCAGCCGAAAAAGTCCGGTTTCGTTGCGCTGAGCGCAACAACACCGCGCCATTTCGGATTTGTGTCAGCCGCGCAGGGCGCTGAGGCGTTCCCAGGGATCGACGTCGAACGGGTATGGGCGATCACGTCGGTCATCGCCGGGCTGGGCGTGGCCGTGGCCGTGTCACCGAGTGCAGCGGCTCGCGAGGCCATCTCACCGCTGCTGGTGACTGCGGCGCGAGCCCGACACCGACCTCGTGCTGAACGGGATCGCTCGGCGAGATCCCGGTGCCCATCTGGCGGTCGGTGACCTCGCGTACGGCTACCCAGCGACGCCCTACCAATGGTGCGACTACGTCAAACAGCGTGTCGGCGAGGGGTGCCCGTTCCAGCTGGTCTCGGGGAAGCGAGAGCGAAGACAACAACAATGGCGACACCAACGACTTCAGCGCCTGTCTGCCCAACCAGATCTCCGGGATCAGCGGCATCTACGGGCGCGAGTACGTGATGGACTTCCCCACGAACGCACCGCTCGTCCGGGTCGTCCGGGTCGTCCGGGTCGTCCGGGTCGTCCAGGCCAGCTCGAACCTGACATTCGAAGCCACCCGGTGGACCTGTGCCCGAGGCGACTCGCCCTGGCGGTGGCTCGAGCGAGTAATCGACGACGGGCGAGCGCTCGGACCGCAATGGATCATCGTCACCTCGATCCACGATCTTGCCGTCACTGCTGCCTGATTCGAAGGTGTCCGGCTGGTCGTTGGCTGCTCGATATGGTGACCAAACACGAAACTCCGCCACCATCGGGAACGCGAGACCATCGGAGGCGGTTTGCGCTGCTAGCTGCTCGACGGCCCACTCCGCCCAGCAAAGGACCGGCTCCTCGCACCCCTGACGTACGGGCCCCTGGCGGCTGTCCCACCGTTGGCGCTCTCGATGCTGGCGTTGGTGGCAGCGATCGACGCGGCTCTTGCTGCGTGGCAGCAACTCGCTGTCGTGGCGGTCGCACTGTTGGCTCCTCAGCCGACTCGCCGACGGCCTCGACGGTCCGGTGGCCCGCGTGCAGGGCACGGCGAGCGACCGTGGCGGTCTCGTCGACATCGTGTTCGACACCATCGGCTACGCGCTGATCCCCATCGGTATCGCTGCTGGCATCGACACACGAGCTGCGTGGATCACGGTGGCAGTGCTGCTCGCAACGTTCTACGTGAACGCGGTGTCGTGGACATACCTCGCAGCATTGCTCGAGAAGCGGGCCGCCGGAGCGACTGCTACAGGGGCATCGACCAGCACGATCATGCCTCGCGGTCTGATCGAGGGCACCGAGACGATCGTGTTCTTCACGGTGGCGCTCGCTTGGTCCAGCGGTGCGGTCGCCACGCTGGCGGTCATGGCTGGTGCGGTCACCGTGACGATCGTCGAGCGGATGTTGTGGGCGCGAAGGGCGCTGGCATGAGCACGGTGAGGTCGGACATCGGTCGCGAGCGCCGATCGACGTTGATCGTGTGGGTCCAGCGGGCGCTCGTCGTCGGGATCTGGCTGGCCGCGATCGTCGCGTGGCAGCTCTACCAATCGTCGAACGACCTGTCGATCACGGAGACCGCCCAGCGGTTCATCGACACCGTCGGCGGGTCGTGGTGGGGCATCTTCGCCTTCGTGTCCGTCTATCTCGCTCGGCCGATCGTGCTGTTTCCGGCCTCGATCCTCACGATCGTCGGCGGCATTCTCTTCGGCCCGGTCGTCGGCGTGTTGGTGGTCGTGGTCGCCGCGAACGCCTCTGCGATGATCGCGTACGGGGTCGGCCGGCTGCTTGGCCGTGCCCCGGGAACCAGCGATGAGGTTCCCGACGACGACAGCACGTCGTTCGTGCGTCGATGGTCGAACCGTCTGCGTGACAACAGCTTCGAGACCGTGCTGATCATGCGGCTGCTCTTCCTCCCGTACGACCTCGTCAACTACCTCTCCGGGATGTTGCGGCTGCAGTGGCTGCCGTTCTTGGTGGCAACCGCGCTCGGATCGCTCCCCGGCACGGTGTCGTTCGTGCTCCTCGGCGCGTCGATCGACCGGGTCGATGAAGGTATCGGTGGTATCGACCCCGCCGCCCTCGTGATCAGCCTCGCGATCTTCGGCGTGAGCCTTGCAGTCGCCCGCCTGCTCCGCCGGCGCCAACCTGCTCCGACGACATCACCCAACGCCACCAGCACCAGCACCGGAGGGTCCTCCACATGATCGGCTACGACGCCACTCGCACCTACAAGGCAGCTGTCATCGGTGCCGGCTCCGGCGGCCTCACGCTCGCCATGGGCCTGGCAGGATTCGGCCACGACGTGGTCGTGATCGAAGGTGGTGCGATCGGTGGCGACTGCACCAACGTGGGATGTATCCCGTCCAAGACGCTGTTGCACGCCGCCCGTACCGGTGTCGATGATCCACTGGCATGGACGAGAGCGAAGCGTGACGACCTCGCCCGCCGGGAAGTCGACGAGATGAACGAGCACGAGCGCATCCACCTCGTTCGTGGTTGGGCGTCGCTCACCGCGTCCGGTGACCCGCACGTCGTTCGTGTCGACGACGGCGAGACCAGCCAGCTGGTCCGCGCCGAACACGTCGTCATCGCCGGTGGGTCGCAGCCCATCACGATCGACATCGACGGTCTCGACACCGATCTCGTCGTCACGAACGAGGAGCTGTTCGAGCTCGAGTCGCCACCGAGCACCCTCCTGATCGTCGGTGGCGGAGCGATCGCCATCGAGATGGCGACGGCGTTCGCTGCATTGGGCACCCAGGTCGACATCGTCGAGCTCCACGACCGGTTGCTCTTCACGGAGGACCCACTGATCACCGAGGTGGTCGAACGATCGCTGTGTTCACAGGGCGTCGGGCTCCACCTGGGCACCACGATCGAGCGATTCGACATGGCCGCTGCCCACCTGGCTGACGGCACCACCGTGGAGGGCGTCGATTGCGTGCTGATGGCGATCGGCCGACGACCTCGCCTCGACGACCTGGCCCTCGAACGAGCTGGTGTCATCGCCACCCGATCGGGGATCGTGGCCGACGGCTGGGGACGCACATCGGTCGACCGGATCTGGGCGGTCGGTGATGTCACCGGCAACACACTCACCACTCACGGGGCTGGCGCAGTCGGACGTCGCGCTGTACGGGCGATTGCGCTCGCACGACTCCCGAAGGTCGGGCGCCTCGGAGCGATCCCGAACGCCACGTACGGCAATCCGGAAGTGGCGTCGGTCGGGCTGTCGCTCGACGACCTGGCACGCATGGCCGAGGCATCACGACGGCGCATCATCGTCGATCACGCCGACATCGACCGGGGCTACACGGACGACATCGCCGAGGGTCGACTCGTCGTCGATGTCGAGCGTTTCACGGGCCGGTTCCTGCGGGCGGCGATCGTCGGACCCGGCGCCAGCGACCTGATCGGCATGTTCACGATCGCCATCGACAACGGCATCGGTCTGCCCAAGCTCTTCGGCACGGTCCACCCGTACCCCTCCCACGCCGAACTCATCCGCCGAGCCGCCGACGACTTCGCACGCGCCACATTCTCCAACCTGCCGCGCGAATGGTTCGCCATGGCGCGTGGCCGCGTCGGGCGTGCGCTCCGACGCTGACGTTGGCGTTGGCGTTGGCGCTCGCCTCGATCAGGCGCTGCGCTACTCGCTCGACATCGTGTACTGGTTCGTCTCACAGATCGAGATGCGAGTGGTCGGGCTCGACCACCTCGAGCCCCGCTTCGACCCACGCGCGGATCCCGCCGATCAAGTCACTGACGTCGGTGAAGCCCAGGTCGAGCAGGCTGTCCGCAGCCAACGACGAGCTGTAGCCCCCGTTGCACACGAGTACGAGCGGCTGATCGAACGACGTCACATCGGCGTGGCGATACCCGTTGGCGGGGTCGAGATGCCACTCGACGAGCGTGCGCGGCACATGGATCGAACCGGCGATGACCCCGAACCGGCCGCGGTCGGTCGCAGTGCGGGTGTCGACGACCGTTGGTGCGTTGTGGCTGAGCCGGCTGGCGGCGAGGTCACGCGGGGTCACGCGACCGATGCGTGAGCGTGCCGCGAACACCTTGTCGTGCACGGTCACACGGTCGGTGCGCCGGTACCGGACGACCTCGATCCCCTCGATGTCGAACCGATCGAGCTCACGCAGGTCGAAACGCTCGGCGAGGTGGTCGGCCTCACCACTCATCAGCACGAGCTCGCCGCCCGGGCCGACGTGCTGTGCAGCGCAGTGGACGGCTGCAGCGAGATCCTGCGAGTGGTCTGGCGCCTCGACGATGGCCAGCGTGTATCGACGAGTCAACTGGATGCTCGGCCAGTCGCCACTGACGACATCGACCGTCGTCCCCCTCGCTGGCAACCCTGACGTCAGGACCGAGCGCCCTGCGCCCAGCGCAAGTGCGCCGCCATGAGTGGAAAGTTCGCCGAACAGCGCGTCGAGCGGTGACACCAGCCCGAGCCTACGAGCGATGAGCGAACACACCAGATCTGCGGGGTTCGCTCATCGCCCGGCGTGTCAGGAGGCGGCTCGGCGTTGCGTGCGCAGTTCGCCGGCGAGAGCGACAGCCCACGGGCGAAGGCCGGACTCGTACGTGGTGCGGTCGAGTCGAACTGTGTCCCAGCCGATCGCCGACGCCGCTGTGTCCCGTCGCAGATCACGGAGCCTTCCGATCGTCTCGTCGTGCGTCGGGAAGATGTCGATCTCGATCGCCAGACGACGCCGCGGAATCGCAAGATCGAAGCGGGCCGGTCCGTAGCCGGGAACATCGATCTCGTGTTGCCGCACGAGACCTCGGACGCCCACCGCGACAAGTACCTCGCCCACGACGACTTCCGCATGAGATTCGGCGGCTCCACCTCCGATACGACGATCGAGTTGCAGCATGAACGTCCTCACCCAGCGGCGCTGCGGCGACAACCAGTCGACCGCCACGGCGCGGAGATCTTCGTCAGTGAGCCGTCCATCGAACATCGCCTGTTCGATCACCGACAGCAGGTCGTCGGACCCGAGCACGCGTGAGAGGTCGAACGCTGTCCGCTGCCTGGTGGTCACCCGGATGCCGTCCGGCCGTTGCACGACGTCGCGATCGTGGATCGCTGCGGTCCGATACACCCGAGCCCACGGGCTGATCGTCGGCTGGCTGGCCGGTGGACCGATCACATGGACGCGCCGATCGGACGGTAGACGACGCAAACCCCAGATGCGTCCGGCCGTCGGCCCCGCGACGACGAGATCTTCTCGAAGGAGACAGACCGCAGCGCACCGACCGAGTTCGTCGAGGCGGACGCTGCGAGTTCGGTACACCCCTCGCAGGACCAACTCGATGGCGCCGTCTCGATCCAGGCGCTCGATCTGGCGAAGACCGAGCCCCGAGTCGAGGAGTTGGCTGACGCTGGCGACTCCGTGCTGGCGTGCGAAGTGGTCGTGGGCGGTAGCGGTGAGGTGAGCCATGGCGGCTCCTTCCCGGTCGAAGTGACGGCGGGGAAGTCGGTGTCCGGCACGCTACCGCTGGCGTGCTCGAAGGCAGCCCGTCAGAACGCCCCGAAGCGATGAGCGAACCACGCAGATCTGGTCTTG